>Ga0123342_1005738_pt1 | contig 17751 bp, 6 predicted proteins | sample Turbeawhitnodule_FD_89960 | JGI IMG/M metagenome (GOLD analysis project Ga0123342, IMG submission 89960) | Root nodule microbial communities of legume samples collected from Mexico - Turtle bean Mexico white nodule | ecosystem: Host-associated > Plants > Roots > Nodule | place: Mexico: Nepantla...
AAATAAATATTTTTTATTTTTTATTTTTATTTTTTTTTTTATTTTTAATTATATTTTTTTTTTGTTATATTTTTTAATTTTATTTTTTTTTTTTTATTTTTTTTTATTTAGATTTTTTTTTTTTGTTTTTTTTTTTTTTTTTTTTTAGTTAGTTTTTTTTTTTTTTAATTTTGTGGTTTCTAAAGCAAAATAAACAAATAAGAAACACAATCATCACCAGTAAAAACACTATAAAACTTATCTTAACCACCAATGTTCATCACTAGCCACCAAAAGGTTAAACGAGTGTATTTAAAAGGAAAATAAAGTTTTTGTTTTCTTGACCGTAGTGAAAGGTCTTATGTATACTTTGGTGATGAGTTGATTATCAGATCAGAAAATGTATTATCATGTAGAATTTCTTTAATGTTGAGGTTTCTTCACACATTTACAAATGGTTAAGGAGTTAAATGTACCAAAAACCTTAAATATTATAGAGGTACATTATAATTTTTCATCATTTGGATTTTTGTTATCAATGATATATTGTGACATCAACCACATCAAGAAGGCATTTGATGCATACAAAATCATTGAGGTTGGAGATTTGGTTATGTTTACTGCAAGAAGATATGTCATGAAAGAAGAGAGGGAAGAGAGTGTCAAAAACTTACTTGTAACTACCACATGTCCTAACCATCACACCCCATGCATCTCTGCCTTTGTTTTTTCATAAAGGGATAAATTGATGTTGGCTTCAAATGGGAAGAAAGAGAGAGTTTCAAGTTTGTCAAACAAATAGATAAGTTAAATCATTTTTATACATTTCTAAAAAATTATATTGTCTTACCTACTTTATCTTTAAAACGATCAACTCTATATTTATTTTGAAATTTGTACTAATGATTGAGACATCCATATAATAATATTTCACTTGAATTAAAGTTCAACTTATATCTCTCCTCGATAAAGATAAACTCCAAACTATATACCAAAAGTAATTAATAAAGACAAATAAGTAAAATAAATAAATATATTATTAGAAGTATAAAGTGCTTTATAAAATGGATCATATAGAATGTGTCTCGTAATATGGACCAAAGTAGGTGGCTGTTAATAATTGAAAAGTTCTTTAATAAAATAATAATATGAACGTTAATCATATAGGTAAGAACCGCGTTAATAAAACTCACAAGTTGAAAAATGAGAAGTTCTTTAAATAAAATATAATATAAGCTTTAATCACTACAAAATTATGCTTAAAAACTCAACGCGACTAGAATTCTAGTCATAGAGAAGAAGACTTTAGGCTCAATTGTAATGTCACATGTGAGAGAATCACAAAGGTGACAAGTTATTTCTCTCATAAATTTAACTATTTTTATACTTGTATTCAGAAAATCCTTTTTTCCCTCGATTTTCTCTAGTTCCTTAGATCATAAATTAATTAGTTTGATTTAATGAACTTTTGTACACAATAAAAAAAAACACAAATTTTCTATCGCATAGATAGACTCCAACAAACTTTTAACCATTTATATAAGTAAATTAAAGATAAATTTAAATAAATTATAAATTTCAAAACCATAAATAAATTCTTCACTTGAATGTCACACTTTTATTAATGACTATTTTTTACAAAAATATATGGTTGGTTATATTTTATTTCATGGATTCAAATTTAAAAGAACTAACTTTTTAAATGCATAAATAATAATTTAATATATAAATAATATGGTGAGTGGGTTTAGTTTGGACAGTCGCCCATTTTTTTTCCTCCTCCAACCTCACATTAGTTATTCTTTCTATGGGTAAATTTTTTTATCTATACATATCAATTCTAATCTGCAATCAATTTATCATTGAAAATAATAAAAATATATTTTTGAAATAACAAAAATAACCTTAAAAGAAGGTGTGAATAAAAAATATTTTTAGATTTTTTTTAAAAATATTTTAAATTTAAATTTTCAGAATATATTTTTAAATTTTGGATTTTTTTTGGATTGTATTTTCAGGATTTTGTGTTATATATATTTTTTTCAAAATACATTTCTCGAACACATTTTTTTAATTTGTTTTAAAATACATTTTTAAATTTTGTGTTTCAGAATATATTTTTTACATTTTAGATTTTTTTCTAAAACAAAATTTTGATTTTTAAATTATATTTTTTGAATTTCAATTTTTAAATTCAGAGTAAAAGATAATTTTAAAAAATTTGAAAAATTGATAGGGTGGAGATTAAAATTGATACGGTAAAGGATGAAGTTGCCCTCTCTATGTTCTCTCTATCTCTCATATCACTTTCTTTACTTTTCTTTTTTTCCGAATCTGAAATTTTTCCTACAAAATCTACTCCCTGTCCTCACAGACAGATCCGAAGGTTGATGCTAAATCTATCACCCCTCTTTGCCCGATAATATCGTACCTATTAGATTCTTCTTCCTTCTACATTACTGCATTTTTTTCATACTATTCGCCGCTGTAGAACATAATTTAGTTTTTGTACTCACTGTTACTCCGTTCTTTTCCCACCCTTCTCGCCATTCGATCTCTTTTCCTCGTAGAAGAGGAAAAAGGGTTTCTTTGAACGACCCCAGAATCGCAATGGGTGTTTTGTAGATTCTGGTTCCCGATCTTACTTCTGTTGATCAAAACTTGTTTCTTATGATTTTTACGGTATTGGGATTAGCATAGCCTGAAATTTTGAGTTATTAAATATACTTTCGGATCATTGGGTTAGTGGCAAATCTCGTTGGATCTGAGATTGTGCTGTAAATAACTCAATCGTTGATGAGATACTCGGAATAGGCAAAAAAAAAATAATTTTTGTTTGAGTTGCGTAGTAGAGTGTTTTTGTAATTTAACAAGGATCAGGAGATTGGGTTTGTATCATGGATCATGTTATTGGTGGAAAATTCAAGCTCGGTAGGAAGATTGGGAGTGGATCGTTTGGAGAGCTTTACTTAGGTTAGTATGCAGAGTATTTTTGTTTTTGTAACATTAGTATTTGGAATTCACATCTTTCTTGATCTTCTGGTATTTTTGTTTTTTTTTTTCAGGTGTTAATGTACAAAGTGGAGAGGAAGTGGCTGTCAAGCTAGTGAGTGCAGTTTTTGAGTTCTATTAGGTTTTGGGAATGTGAAATGCTTGATATTTTATTTCTATAATATTTGTTTTTCATAGAACATAGATCTTTTTTTTTGTTCAACTGAAGTGATTGGTAGGCTTTTGTTTGCTGGTGGCTTGACCTTCAGCTAGGGCATAGGGCAATATTTGCGGGTATTGTGATTTATGCATGCTTCTTTTGCCGTGTGTTACGTGAGAGGTTACCTTTATAAGAAAGGGCTTTATTTAGGATCACTATTGTTGATTGGATATTTTAAAGGGGATTGGCAAATTCCTCCGTGGCACATCTGGCAGCCATGAAAAATACATAGAGTTATAACAATAAACTGAAGGGTCATATGCTTTTCAGTTGGTATATCACTGATCAGAGATTGTTTTTATACCTGTATGTAATGTTCCAGTGTCACTTGCCTAAAATGTCTTAAATGATTATTAGACTGTATTTGTATATATTGGCAAATGGGAAAGGATAAAAAATATTGCAGTCTAAGATTTGATTTGCATGTTTTGTTTGACACGCTGTTTCATGCTTCACTGTTAATGGGCGTTTATTTGGTGCTCAATTCTCTTGGTTTAACAGGAACCTGTGAAGACCAAGCATCCCCAGCTTCACTATGAGTCTAAATTGTATATGCTTCTCCAAGGGGGAAGTAAGTATTCATCCTTTCACGATTTTTTTTTCCAATTTGTACTTTCAACATCTTTTCTTGCAGGTTAGACATGCATTTCTTTACTATACTTTACTGTCATGAAGTGAAATTAGGCTATGAGCTCTTTTAATTTTGTTTTTGAAGCTGGTATACCCCATCTAAAATGGTTTGGAAGTGAGGGTGACTACAATGTCATGGCTATTGACCTCCTTGGGCCAAGTCTTGAAGACTTGTTTAACTATTGTAATAGGAAATTATCTCTGAAAACAGTTCTGATGCTGGCAGATCAGCTAGTAAGCATGGCTTTAATTTCAACTAAATTATACTTTGGACAGATAGCTGCTGCTGTATTTTTACTCTTTTCTTCTATTTGGTTCACCTAGATAAACAGAGTTGAGTACATGCACTCCCGGGGTTTTCTGCATCGAGATATAAAGCCTGACAACTTTTTAATGGGTTTAGGCCGGAAGGCAAATCAGGTATTTTGTGTATGCCGCATTTATTTTAATTAAGCCTTGTCCTGTTGGGTGTTTATGAGTGAGTGGCATCCCACTTGTATTTTGAAGTAGTTTCAGTTACGATTTAAGATTATGATCAAATTGTTTTCACAGTAAGGATATATGGAGACTTCAATGTTGCTTTAAATTTCTAGTGATCTGTTTTGTGTAGTAGCCATTGGATATGAAATTTATTATTCAGAACTTGAATGCTGTAAGTGTAAACAAGGTTACCTTTATCTGTTTATCATAATTATATTGATAAAAACTTTATCACAACTTATGAAGAGATAAAATTTCTTTTACCCAGAATCTCTGTTTTAGTGAAATACAATGACAAAGAGAGGATGAAGAATACAGGGGGAAAATATACTCCTACCCCAGTATTGGAGAGACATGGACTCTCACAAGCCGAATCCTTTCACAACACACACCTACTAACTTTTCCTGCTTCCTGCTTCATATTTATTATCTCCTGTGTGCCAAATATCTTGTCTATTGGTTGATCCCTATTATTCTCTACTGACTGTTACGATTAATTGTTGAGCAAACACTGTTTATGCTCCTCTAATTCTGACTTATACAATTCATTGTCTACTGGGTTGTAACTACTGCTGCTCACTCCTTAGTATTCTAGTATCTGTTCTCTGCCTTATTTCTCCTACTGTAAACCTTCTTTAGGGAAGTTTTCCTACTTGTACAATGCATTGTTTTGTTCCAGTGTTTCTATTCTTTGTGAGGCCATAGTTAGACCATTATAAATCAGGTAAGGTATGAAGGCTTCCAAACAAATCAGGCCCTAACAATGTCATAAACTCAAAGTTTGTAAAAGAAAAGGGAGGTTAATTTACAATGAATCTTTGAATTTGTTTTTCTGCCAGACAGGTGTCAAGCATTAAAAAACTAAGTTGGTTGCTTTATCTTCCTTTTTTTTCTGATTTTTTTTTATAATTTGAAGGTATACATAATTGATTATGGCCTTGCAAAAAAGTACCGGGATCTTCAAACACATAAGCATATACCATACAGGTAATAATTTTGAGATTTTGTTTGGGCAGGCTCTGCAGCTTGTGTTCATTTCGTTCCTTCAGTATACATAGAAAACCCAATACAATATGTACTACACATACCCAAGACACATCACATAACTTTTCTATCAGATAGCTGTGGTGTTTAGTAGGGATTAAACTGATGGGTGGAATTTGAGTTTTACTAGTTTTGAACCTGAACCAATTCAGAATAAAATACCAAAACTTGAACCTGCACCCTTGTGGTCTTCACCTGTCTTCTGCCCAACTTGTATCCTTTATTAATATATATGTGTGTGTGTATGATAGTTATCATCCTAGACATTCCTTTTCTTTTGTGAATGATCATTGTACTTTATTTTTATTTTCAGGGAAAACAAAAACCTCACTGGCACTGCTCGTTATGCAAGTGTTAATACTCATCTTGGAGTTGGTGAGTGAGGTTATTGATTGTGGGTTTGCGGCGTGCAGCTTCTAATCAATAAATTTTTCTTAAGCTTTTTAAAAGTCAAAATGGATATAAATTTATAACAATCTTGTTCTGATAATTCGTGCAGAGCAAAGCAGAAGAGATGATCTAGAATCTCTTGGTTATGTGCTCATGTATTTTTTGAGAGGAAGGTCAGTCAAAATGCTGTTTTTTTTTCTCTGCAATAATCTGTTATATTTTAACATTTTTGGCTTTTGTGTTCCAGTCTCCCATGGCAAGGCTTGAAAGCTGGCACTAAAAAGCAAAAGTATGACAAGATAAGTGAAAAGAAGATGCTTACTCCAATAGAGGTGTTGTTACTTGCTCACAAGCAGTTTTTATGTGAAATTTTTAATAATTAGAAAATTTGGTGTTTATTTATATTATAATGATTAATGTTTTTTGATGATTTATTCATTAGTAGAATTTGTTCAGTGCTGGCATTTTTCTGGAAATATTTTTCTTTACCCAAGTATAATTGGTTGTGCAATTAATTAATTTTTTCTTTTGTATTGTCTGTTGTAAAGAATTTATTGTATGGGTTTCTGAGACAGGTCCTATGCAAGTCCTATCCAATGGAATTTGCATCATACTTCCACTATTGCCGATCGTTGCGGTTTGAAGATAAGCCCGATTATTCTTATCTTAAGAGACTCTTTCGGGACCTATTCATCCGAGAAGGTTAACTTTGCACATATGAACTTTAATGTTTCCTTGTGACTAATGAAAATTCTCTAAGGCTATGAAATTCTTGCTTTCGCAGGTTATCAGTTTGACTATGTATTTGATTGGACAATGTTGAAGTATCCACAAATTGGATCCAGCTCTAGAGCTCGAGTTAGTTCTTCTTAGCTAGCGTAGTTTCATTATTTTTCTAGCAAAAGTTAAGGTTCTTTTTAATTATTTGTTTTCCGCATCTTCAACAGCCAAGTGGGAAACCAGTCATAAACCCAGGGCAATCAGGAGAACGGCCTTCAGGTTTCATCTGTCTACAGTTTTTCCAATAGCAACTGTTGTTACTTGTGTTCATAGTCCTTAAAGTTCTATTTATTATTCTTCATGCTTATGAGCTTTATTCTCATCATGTTTGAATCCGATTATTTTGTCCTGTTCAAAATATTTGTCTGTACGCTGTGCATGACAAAGAATAGTTTTATTTAAATTATACAAATTGTATGAAAAAGGTTTTCATCAGCTAATGACATCTATATGTATATTTCAGCGGTACCAGATATTCGAGATAGATTCTCTGGTGCAGTTGAGGCATTTGCGAGGAGGAATGGCTCAGGACTTGGTCTGCATGGTGATCATTCTAGGCATAGGTCTTCCGATGATGTCCCATCGTCGTCCAAAGATGTGGTTAGTATCTTAGTCATTGTTTTCTGTGTGTATGATATGAATGTTAGCCTCAAACTTTTATGGAACTCTTATACTTAGTCCTGTTATCCTTTGCAGCAACCTGATTCTGAGAGGCCTCGTAGTTCTTCTCGTAATGGCAGTTCTTCAAAAAAGCCTGTCTTGTCAAGCAGCCGACCAAGCTCTTCTGGCGAGCCCAGTGAAAGCCGCGTTAGCCGACTGGTCTCAAGCAGTGGCAGACTATCAACAACTCAGAGACTTCAAGCTGGTTCTGAGTCTAAAACATCTCTAACTCGGGCTTCAGGGACAAGACTTGGCCGTGACGATGCCCTCAGGAGCTTTGAACTCCTGTCACTTGGTACGGGAAAAAGGAAATGAAGCACTTCGTGATCAGAAGATTTATTGTGTCAAGGGTCTTAGTTCTGCGCTGATACTTTCATCTGAGATGTCTACAAATGTTGATTACTCTGTATATTTCCATCCAATATTGAGGCTAAAGCTCGTTCAAACTTCTTCTTGAAGATTTGAAAGACTCTTATACCTCTTCGGATGTTCTTCCATGATTATTTCAGCATGGACCCATTCATGAAGAGATACTATGTTACTTAAGTAAGTTGTTAATATGGCTACTTGTAAGTTGTAATAAATACATCATTCTCTATTTTTCTGTTAAAGGAATGGAAAAGAATCTGCAAAAGTGCTTTTGGAAGTTTTGTACCTTTCTATTCATATTTCGTAACCAGAGGATTTCATTCTAATGTACATTTAAGGGAATGACATTATTGGTTCCAATAATGAAAAGGAGAATGAAAATGCCCTTACGAGCATGTAGCCAATTTGACCCATGCCTGGGATCCAATTATGCACTTTCACTGGATATGATGCCTGGGATGATGTTTCAAATTCACACGAAAACATGTGAGGAAAGGTCGTACATTGTAAGAATTAAATTCAGGCAATTTCTTCATGCACCATATCAATTCTAACCTGCAGCCTATTATTTTTCTAAATTTCCAAAATTATCTTTATTCCGGATTTAAAAATTTGGAATAGTAAATATAATTTAAAAATAAAAAAATACATTCTGGATAAAAAAAATCCAGAACACAAAATTAAAAATGCATTTTGAATAAAAATTTTCAGAATTCAGAAATATGTTCCAGATATCTAAATCTGGAATATTTCTCGATAAAAGGTTCTGGAAGGAATTTTTCATTATTTTGAAAGGATATTTTTATCATTTTCAATAAGAGGTTGGGTGCATGTTGGAATTGATATGGTGCAAAGCATTTGCCTTAAATTCACACCATGTTACATATAAGGCTGTTTCTTCATTTTTTTTTCTTATACACCTCCTTAACTTCTCCTAGGTAGACAAAAAGATAATTGTCCTTAAAAAAAATACATTTTTCAATTCTACAATTCAAAAATGTATTTTTATTTATTTATTTACATCTTTCCAATTATAGAATCCATAATGTATTTTTAGATTGAGAAATTAAAATCTAAAATATTTTTTCTTTAAGAGAATATATTACGGATTATAGAATTTGGAATGTATATTTATTAAGAAACTCATTTTGGAAATACTTTATGTATTTTATAATTTAGAGTTATTTTATTTAAGCCTTCTAGATTTAGAAATACCTTTCAAATAAAAACCTACATTTTTTTTTTAAGAAAATCATTCCATATTATAAAACTTGGAAGGTATTTCCAGGTTTCATATTATACAATCCGTAACTTACTATAATATGTATTATGGATTGTAAAATCTGAAAGGTATTTTTGGATCCAAAATTATATTTTTGAATATTATAATATATATTATGAATTGTATAATGTGAAAAATATTTTTGGATCTTAAAATATATTATGGATTAAAAAATCCATAATATATATTATAGTCAGGGGATTTTAAAATCCGGTGTACACAAAAAGAAATGAAAAAGAAAATAAGAGAACAACGGAAAATCTTAACATCAGAAGGATACGGTTATAATTAAAAAAAAATAAAATACATTGGAGGTAAAGAATGTATAGGGGTGCGGGCATAATTTGCCATACAAAAAATGATTGCCCCCAGACAGCTTCTTCCTGCGTCTCCATGATTTCTTCTGCAACTCCATAAAATTTTAAAATTCCAAAATTGTCCTTTAATAAAAAGATAAAAAATAAAACACCAATATTACAATTTCCGGATTAGCACAAATCGAAACCTAATAAAACAAACCTACCTGATTAAGTAATCCGGAACTCAAATCATACACACCGGATTACGTAATCCGAAAATCATTGAACTTAAACTATACCGGATTACATAATCCATAACTCATTCTATCCTATTATATCGGATTATATAATTCGAAACTTCTGAAAATCAAAAACTCTACCGAATTATGTAATTCAGAATTTCTGAAAAACCCATAACCTACTGGATTACGTAATCCAGTATACAATTTAAAAACTCACCGAATTACGTAATCCGGTTCCTATTGTGTGAAGAACATACATGCATTTCAAATGCTTCCCAGATTACATTTCAAAATTAAAATCAGTAAAATTACTCATCTGTGAAGAGAGCACTGTGCATCCTTAATGATGAAGAATGAGAATTTAACAGAGATGGAATGGAAGTGTAAAGGAAAGAGGTGGGAGGGGGTCTGAGAAGTGAAATCAAAGAAGGTAAGAAAGAGAAAGAGAAAGTGAGATTAAAGTAGGTTAAATTAATATTTTAATATTTTTACTGAAGGGTATAAAAGTAAATGTTTATTTAGTATGGAGGTGCCGGAAGAAGTCATGGAGGTGCAGGAAGAAATGGAGGTGCAGGAAGAAGCTGTCTTGCCCCCAATCAGAAATGACAATGTGGAATAGACTGTGTGGGCCGGTCCCTGTCCCATTATAAAAAGTGACACGGACTTACTATTTTAACCTACTGACTTACTTCAGTAATTTTCACATATTACTTTATATTTTTAGTCTTCGTATATTTGACCAATCTAGTAAATTATTAAGAAATCAATGTGTTATAAAAAAAATTCTACACAATATTTTTAGAGCAATATGGTTTTGTTACCACTATGATTGTTAAAGGTATAAACTGAAAAACATGATGTAGAATATGCAGGAAAAAGAAACATATATCATAAGTAAATATAAAAAACCAGATAGTGAAATATACCCAAAAAAATGATAAAATTCGTGAAATAATAAGAACTGTGATAAAATTTAAATTAAGCTTACAAATTTTAAATAACCAAAATCATAACACTTTTGTAAGAATTAAAAATTGATGAATTTCTTCGAATAAAAATATATTTAAATTATTAATTAATATACGGATGCATTGGCTTCAAGTATTCACTCAAAAGAAATTGGATAAAGAAGAATAACAGTAGAAGTAGAAGCTACATTAACTCTTATACAAAAATTTAATCATAGTATGGAGAACATACCGATCTTGTAAAACCTAGGTTAATTGGGTGAATATCATTTCCTCCAAAAGATCATCAAAAATCAAGTCATCTAGCTCAAGCCCCACACATTCAGAATCAAATTGGAGATTCATCCACCCATCATATTTTGATAGATCTTTGCTCACATAATAATCCAATGATGTGTAAAGATCAAATATTGTTGAGTTCATATACCAGCTAATAAGTTTCCACACATTATAGAGAACTTTTTCTCCTGTTGGCAGTGGATGAACACGGGAGAGAGTAGACAAAGGTCTTGGATAATAGTTGTATGATCTTCCAAAAATCTCCAACAATCCCTCATTCACTATATCAAACAGAAGTAGGTGACTGCATTCTCCACCTTCTCCTCTGTTACCAGAACAATCTGGATCAAGAAGCAAGCAACCTTCCAATTCTTCATATACTGAAGGATCAACTGGTTGGTTATCAGAAAACCATATCCCTAGGGAATCATGGCCAGTGAAACCAGAGAGGTCTAAAACCTTTCTCACATAATTAAATGCAGCTTCATTACTTGGATCAACCTCAATACATGGAATTTCATAGTTGAAGCTTCTGCTTAGAGTTCCAAGGTTTTGAACATTTTCACCCTCCTCCGGTTGATCCTCTTCAGCCTTTTGTTGCTCTGCCATTTGATCCAATCCAGCATCTTGCCCTTGCTTTAATTCTGAGTTTAATTCTTCTGTACAAGGTATTAATATTAGTAGAAATATAAAACCAACCACTGCAGCCATGCAACTATGTTCAGGTTGTGTAAGTTTATACAGAAAATGTATTGATTGAGTTTTGAAAAGGAATGACTGATTCACAGTAAACTAACTGAGCTTATCATTAGCAGAAACATTAAATTAAAGTTGAATTTTTTGTTATAGAATTTGAACAGTTGAAGTATTTCAAGTATCTAATGTAAAATTGGACTACAAGCCATTTCCTCCACATTGATAGTGACACACAAAATCCATCTCTTAAAAAGTTTGTTTTAACTCTGTAAATTATGTTGACTTTTAATGAAAACTTTTTAGTAGGTGACCAATTAAGATAAAAATTTCAATTCTAATTGGACAACAACCATAACAAAACTTCTAAGAAATACATGAAAGTTTTGTCCTTAAAAACATTAGACACACAAAATGCAGACATGGAGAAATAGGAACATGGTAAGTTAAAAGTTGGGGATGCAAAATGAAATATTCAAGTATTAAAAGACCAAATATACCTTCGGGAATGTCTAAGTTCTCCAGATCAAATGAAACGTCAAGAAAGCTGGTATCAGAAGAGAAGACCGAGTTAGCTTCCGCTGGGCAAGTATCTGTTTCGGCTCCAATGTCTTGTCCACCGTCTCTCAAGTTTTCTAAACCTTCAATTCCTATGATCTTTTCTTCCTTTTCCTCAGTATTAAATTCTATTCCTGATTTTGAAGCACTCCTGACAAGCAGTTGCTTTTGGTCAGCATTCAAGCTGGTTTCTTGATTTGTGTTATTAGGAAGTGTAGGTGGAAAATTTTGACTTTTTGAATCATCACTATGGTTAGACCTCCAATGGTGATGATCAATGTCATTTGGGCTGATGTTTCTATCTACATATCTCTTCATTGAGTTCTGGGGGGATAAAAGGAAAGAAGGCTCCTCATTCAGGTGAAAGTAAGATTTCAAATTAGGCATTGAAAGAAACCTTTTGAAGGATTTTGGGGTCTTCAATATAGAATTTCTCTCTTCTTCTTTCATTCTTGAGTTTTCAACCTGAGGATACTTGGCTTCACTATGAAAACAAGTCTCGTACAACTGAGAATATCTTCCAATTGATTCTTTTAGAGAAGAATTCCTCATGGGTGATCGTTGACGCTTGTCGAAGGACATAGAAGAGAGACGGCTCCCAAAACCACTTGTTGAACTTTCTTCACCTTCCCCATTGACGGTGTTGTCTTTGGACATGTCATGAACCAACTTCTTCACATTTTTTGTAAGCCTCTTTCCCCGAGGAATTTTGTCAAGTATAGCATCCATGGTAATGCGATGCCTTTCATTTCTTCCCTCTTCAATTATGCGCCTCATCTTCTTTCTAAGATCCCTGAAATGCCTAGTTCTCACATTGTTGGGAACCTGGGGTGAAACTGATGACGAATTAGAATCTCTTTCACCTACTTCATCGGAATTATGCGAAGAACCCGATGGTATGGACTGTTGGTGAGAATCTTCCAAAGAGCCATGCATGGATTCATTTGGCATGTTACTTTGAGTTTGTAGCTTTTCTTTTTCTACAATTAACAGATCATCTATCATTTTGTTTATGAGTTGACCTGGATCAGAATCTTTCTTTCCTGATGATGAGGCTGATACAGGAAATGAAAGAGATCTGGCTCGTCTCATATTAGCATTCAAAGATTGTTGATTGTGAGTGTGAAATGGCAAAGGAGAGCCTGGATCCTGTATATATTCTAATAGAAAGTTCTTGTTTTCGTTTATCACATCCAATGCATCAAGAAAGTCCTTGAAGAGATGGGGTGAAGCATCAGTTGTAAGTATCTTCGCATTGAACAACTTCTCTTCCGGGCCACCTTGATTAGGACAGGTCAAGTGCTTATGAATCTTGCTTTGTTCCAAATTGTCACTAGAAAACATTGTGCCACAATCTACACATTTTTCAATGTTGGCAATTGGTTTGTCAGAGAAAACTGGTGATAACACATCCAGTGTGCCAGCTGCAAGATGGTTCTGAAAGGTTTTTAGAACTGGTTCAGGGGTCTCAACAGTTAATAACAATTCGCTAAGTGGGTCAACCTCCAAGTTGTGAACAGAATCAGCGTGAGCTAGTTGCAGTTGTGACTTTGCAGGGCAAGTCGAACTTCTCTTGTGTCGACCTTTCCTTTTATCTTCACTGAGAAGTGACTTCAATCGGGATTTGATAGAACTTTTGGTTGGAGAAGAGGACTGTACCAGCTTTTCTTCAACCTAGAAAACATTAAATTAGATGCTACTTTCAACATGTTCCCTTTATCAACACACTGTTAACAAAACAAGGATGTAATAATGGTCCAAAAATGCACGATGACAAAGTCAGTATTAGAATGGGTAACACTCAACAGTGAATAAGATCTACTTAATAACAAAATAAGCATTCTAGATGGAAAAATGAATGCAATAATGGTTGATAGCTTCACGCAAAAGTCTCAAACACCCAAAAGAAAAGCAACAACACAAAAATATACTGAAAGCAACCAAAGTATTCTCGTTTACTTACATCAGATAACTCTGTACCTGGCGTACAATGCTCTGGCATAAAGTTAAGCCCAGAATCATCAGATGTCCCCGGCCTTTCAGCTCCTACAAAGCAAAAGAAATTTTGGCGTTTGTGAAGTTGAAACAGAAACATTGACATGTCAACAAAAACTGTCAGAATAAACCAATGGTTCTATTTTTTTTCTCCTTTTTGTGGTGTCATGTGCTATAATCTGGTAAACTTTATCTTGCACTCTATCATAGTAAATATTTGCCTTTAAAGGATCAACACGAATAAAATGTGAGTAGTAGAAATGAAAATGTTCAAATGGATGTAAGGCTACACAAAAAAGATAGGATTTCATAATCACGAGTGGCAACCCAGCGTGCTATTGATGTAATGTCAAGTAGTATTGAGGTGTCTCTATAATCTACCACATTTTTTTTTTAAAAAAAGAACAAGATATGAAATTACTATCAAGGAGCAGATATTGGTGTAACACCAATTGAGAAAAAGATGACAAAAAAATTGGCTAAGTAGGTTTGTAGACACAACAAAGAAGGTCACTAGAAGTATACGCAAAGAGAATAAATTGAATGATTACTGGGCTTCTGAAAAGCGAATGAGACAAAAAAAAATGTCTTTAATTAAGTCCAATAGCACTGTGATCTTTGTAACCAACCTTTCCTAAGGAAAAGGCTTTTTGATGTTCTACATTATATCATAGCCACACAAGTTTATATACAGAGAAAATAAAGTAAGAAACAATCGTCCAAATAATTGGTTTGAATCAACCAGACATATAGCAGTACTTATGTGAAAAACAACTTGCAGGACAAATAATAAAATTATCCAAGTACATTGGACTCCCCTTGAAACAGTATAAATCAAATGCAATACAGATGAAGCCTACACTGAGCATAGAAATAAATCAGCATGTGGTGGTATCTTTATGGGAGTTATACAAGTACAATCAGCCTTTGAAGTAGAGCTTATGAGAGTTATACAACCTATTCAGATTACTATTCAAAAGGGATTACTAACCTCTTGATTGAGACTGATTCTTTGTTTTGCTATGAATTTTTTTTATGATGGAAATTTAAATTCTTGGAATTTAAGCAATATATGACATGATGCTTTAGAGTTCAGTAAGAGTATACATTTCAGATTTTCATATATTGAAGGGAAATAAGCGTTTTGATGGTTTAGCTGCTCATGGTTTGAGAACTTCTGTTTTTCCTTTAGAGGATTGGCTCCTTATATTGTTTTTTACTTTTGGTGAAGTAAGTGTGGATTTCAATATTTTAGATTTTCTTATTGTTTTTGGTTTGACCTCACTTTTTTGTGTGTGTCTGTTTCCTTTCTTAATAAATGTAAGAACACGGCACAAAATTTATACACATTTTAGAGCTAACCTAGTTAGATTTGCAACTTATGTAGTGGTGCTATAACATGCTTTTTCCTTTGATCAGATCTTCCAAAGAAAGGGTAAACTTATGACTTACTTTCATCATGTCTTCCACTATCATGTCTTCTGTGTGTAAGCCTTCTCTTCACCTGACGCCAATGGTGGTACTTTAGGACATGAAGAATTCCCCAAACTCGTCCTGGGTGAGTATGATGACTACTATTACCATTTCTACTCGGCAATGCATACTCTTTCTCAGGAATTCTCTTCCCCATAGCTGTCCAGGTTCAGAGTGATGATTGATTTAGGAGATCAAGTGTCACACACGTGATCCATGTCACCAAGAAAAATATCAATAATTAACCTGGTAAACGAGTAATTCTAGAAGTTTAGTGTCATCAACTTGTAGAATTATTACACTGCTCAATTTTGTATCACCTGGTTACGTAGAAAATTAGAAGAAAAAAAATTGTTTCAGGTGTTACAACAATAAGACCCCAACATTGATTACCAGTGAATAATGTAGAGTTCAATATATGTTTGAAGAAAAAACAAGAACAGGGAAGAACAAACCTTATCCACAATTTCTGACATTTTCTGTTATGTGTCCAGAGAAATGTAACAAATTTCTAAGAATTCTTGAGATCGAAGAATTTCTAGATCGTTGAGGAAAACGAAGAGAATGAATCAGAAAATTCAATTTCAGATCTATATTAGAATTTTTTTTTCCCATATCATCACCATTAACCTTTGTGTGTTAATCCCTTGTATTAGCAATTTAGATATGCATGCATCTATGATCATAGAACAACCTTACCTCAATATATCCATAGCAAGGACCGAAAATATTGGCTTGTGCAAGGATGAATGTGTATTGATAGTGAAAAAGAAAGTGACATATATATAAAAATATGTTAATTCTGTAATTCTAGCCCTGACACGTGACAGATAAAATAAGTGGTGTAAAATTGATCTTAGAAAGTTAAAAAAAAAAATTAGAGTGTAAAAATTAAATTTTGGTGAATTCTGACAGACAAGAATTAGAGGGAGACTAATATGAAGACAACCAAAGAAAACGATAATTTCTTCATCATATTTTCCTTTTTAATTTTGCAATTTGATATTTAAAACTTAAATTCAGTATTGTTTATGTTGATAATATCATATTTATCAAATAGGAAAATATTTTATGAAATAAATAAACATTCGCAGTTGAAAGATTTAAAATTAATTACTTTATTTATTGCTATTTGATGATGTATTCGTTTGGGTGGAGGTAGGGTTACATTTGTTTACACAGTCATATTTTAGAAGAAAATAATGAGTTCACTTATAAAGCAGTGTAATACCCATGCATTCCATGAATTTATTTAAACATGAGAAATATGAATTTAATATGTAAAATTAATGTTAAGAAATGAAACTTTTATTAATTCATTAATAATTTTAAGATATTTTCTGCAGCTTTAAGGTTAAAAATATTAATTGTCAATTTCAAATAACTTTATAATTAAATAAATTAAACATAACAGTTATATATTATGTTTATTGATGTAATTTATTAAACACGCAATCTTATACTACACTTTTAATGTAATTTGCATACATTTAACTTTATACTATTATGTAGGGTAAGATTTTACATCATGGTAGGTCATTTTTCTTGTTTTTTTTATAAATATGATTACAGGTTAAGCAATAACGCTTAATAAAATTTACAACTAGAGAAAATGACATGGTATTACTAATACGAGCCAAATTCTTTGTACGTTTAAAAAGTGAATGTTTCAAGTATTAATAAGTGCGCGAATTACTAAATATAAGAACTTTTTTAATAACATTAGCATTTAAGTGAACTTTTATATAAAATATTTAAATTTATCTTGTAAAACTTGCAAAATTAATTAAGATAGAAAAAAAACTAATTTAAATAACAATGCGTTGTAGATGCTCTGATTATTCAATACAATAAGTTAAATACGTATACTAGTTATTATTTTTGTTACTAAATATGTTAAGAATTATTTTTTTATCAATGTTGTCATTTACATTGGAATGATTATAGTTTTGAACATCAGAGTTTCTCATTTATCTCTTGTTTCTCTTCTAGTCTTTATGATTTATCTCCTTTTATGTTTTCTGATTTGTGAATTTACATTGAATTTTGTAAATGGGTAACAATATATGAAATTTTGTTACACAATGCTATATTTCAAGTTGTTTTCTTCTTTGAAATAATTTTAGAATTTAGTTATTGATTAAGAATCATTTTTGATCCTGCCTGTTGACCGGGACGCAAGAACCTTGCCTCGTCAAACCTGGATCAACTTCTGCGCCGTGTTAGCCTCCGTCCTTCACCGTGATTCACCTCAAGAACCTGCAAAAGACAGAACGGCGCCGCTGCGGCCGATCATGCTCCGACGCCCAAGTCAGCGACTGAACCACCAAATACTAAGAGAAAACTCAAGAACTCTAAAGAACCGTGCAAAATTCTCTCTCAGCGTACTCAAGACTCGCAAGCGTAAAGAAGTAATCTA
>Ga0123342_1005739_pt1 | contig 17749 bp, 10 predicted proteins | sample Turbeawhitnodule_FD_89960 | JGI IMG/M metagenome (GOLD analysis project Ga0123342, IMG submission 89960) | Root nodule microbial communities of legume samples collected from Mexico - Turtle bean Mexico white nodule | ecosystem: Host-associated > Plants > Roots > Nodule | place: Mexico: Nepantla...
ATCCATAAAAACTAACATATAAATACAACTAAACTGAATAATTTAAATTCAAAAATACAAATTATAATACATAAAAAAAATAAAAATTCATAACATTAAAAAAAATCAAAAAAATTTAAAAAAACCACACCAACCTTGTGTGAGAAGCCTTCGTTGGTGGCAGCGGCAGCAACAGATAGCGGTGGCGGTAGCAGATAGCGCTCAATGAAGCTAACGGGAGAAAAAAAACAAGAATGAGTGCGTGCAATGTCAATGTAACAGTGAACCAAAACGTGAACGAAAACGAAAACGAAAACAAAAGCGAAAACGAATCGGTGCAACGAAATCGAAAACGAAAATGAAATAGTTTTACCAAATGTGAATCAGAAGAACGCCAACGGGAATGAATGCAAGCGCGAACTGGAACCAGCAGAGCAATAGTGAAAACGAAAACGAAAAGCGGTGAAGAGAAACTGTTGAGGCGCGTTCAAAATTTTTAGGGTAAAAAATGATTTACAAATGCGGTCATTGGGTAAGACCACATTTGTAAATCAATGCGCGTGATTTACAAATGCGGTCTTACCCAATGACCGCATTTGTAAATCAAAATAATTTCAAAAATGTCACCACTTTTTTAACGAATGCGTTTAAGCGCTGAGCCGCGTTTAATAATGAGCACTCTTTTCTTATTTTTGTACTAGTGTAAGAAGAATTTTATCTGGTATCGATTATGTTATGCACTATTCTCTGATTAGAGAGTTTACCTAAAATACTCACTAACAAAAATATTGGTGTGACCTCAAAAGCTTGCACAAAAAACTTTTAACTAAATACAAATTTATTAAATAAGTATATATATATATATATATTAATTTATATACATGCAATCAACTATGCACATGACTGTTTCTTTTATTTTTCACTTTATTCTTTATTTTTGCTCACAACAAAATTTAGTACCCTTTTTTCCTTGATCGAATAGTTGTTCTGGTTGAAGCTAGATACACACCAACAGGACCAGAACAATTGGAAGTGTAAATATGCTAGTTTCATTAATAAAAAGAACGGTATGAGATGAGCATGAGCACGAAGATATCAGTGGTTAGCGTACGATCAAGTGAATTGATTGCGAACTGCAGGATGAGTTCATCGGTTTGATAAAATGGATGTGTTCATTATGCAGAAACTGCAAAAATGGGAATCGTACATTTTAGATAGATATACGACGAACACGTAGCTAACTGCCATGTGATTTCGGCAACGATTCCAGATATAGAGTCATATTAAAATTTGAGCTTGCGGTTGCGTGGAAAGAGGAGATCAAGATTCGTGGGCTTTTCAAAATAATATGAGTTTCTTTTGATTCACCAAGTGATATGTATGGTGATGCCTGTCAAATTACCACTTTCGTTGGTCGTCTGACTGATGCAGTTTCTTTATGTAAAATATCATAGAAAAAGAAGAAGAGGCAAATTCTGAGTTGACAATAACATACACAATCAAAGAATAATAATCCACACACCACAACCATGACATAAGGAGTTTGATTTTCATTAAAATCTGGAAATACAAAGAATCTCCCTATACCCTTGCATGTGTCTGGGCATATGAGAAAGGTGGCAGTGACTTGGGAGTGCTACGTTTTACAGAGAACTAGTCAGCCTCTGTGTTTCCAAAAGCTTCACCAACTCTTCAATTGCAAAATCCGGTGAGGACACGTACAAAAGCTTTCCCAAACTCATCACTCTCAACTAATACCAAATTTTGAGCTACATCTTCAAAAGTAATATTCCTTCAGTGGAAGGAAAAAAGGGGTCCCAAAAATTTTCAATATTTATTCCCTCACAGTACTCAACATTTACTGTTATTCGTTTTGCTATTTCTTATATTTTAAATGTGGAAAGAAATCCCAAAACTTGGGACAAAAGTCACTTAGTTGGGATTAATTGAATGCAAGGAATAAGGATGTATAAACTTGGAAGAAAAAGTGATTGAGTTATATATCAAACATGTAGAACATACGATAATGTTAATTATTTAATAGATTTCATAAAGAAATGGTTTGAGTAAACACCTTAAATGTTTGTTTTGATAGTATGAACTTATCAAACACGCCATAATAATTCTGTACAATTTGAGATATCCCACGTTAAACCGAGACCAAGCTAAAGACATCAACCTGGTTTTACGTTAACTGCGTTGTCCAGGTACTTTGTGTGTGTGTTGTAAATGAGTTAATTTTTTGTCTAACCTTCTTATCTCACACTCACTGTAGTTGGTAAATGATTTGTAAGACGAAAATAGGTTTTGTTTTTACAAAGTCTCTTCAGAGATTGACCTGGTCTGCACTCTGTTTTATCGAATAACATCTAACTTGATGTAACACTTACGTGATATACAAGACGTATAGCAAATATTTTACGTAACACAGTTAACAAAATCATCAAAACCTAGCTAAACGAAGCTCCAGGTACGTAAAATATTATTTATCAAATATTTTATTATTATTCATACTTAATCATTAAATATTTCTAATTTTAAAAAACATACTATATTGAATCAAGTTAAAATAACAAAAAAAGTATAATATAAATCCATCTCAAAAATTTCTAATTTTAAATTATAAAATTTGAAGGCATCAAATCATTCTTAGATTAAGTTATTAGCTAATAAATTATAATTTTAAGTAACTAATATAAATAACAAAACGTTAGGCTTAAATACCTTTTTTTCGTACCATATTGTATTATTTCAATGCTATTGGTTTTAATTTTTAATGTTTGGTCTTTATCATTTTTCAATTATTTAAATTAAGCTTTTTACCTTATAGCCTCATCTAATAATTAACAGAGATATATATAGTCGAGGTCTACGGTTAGATTGATATGCATACACTAATAAGATAAAATGTATGTAACATTTGAATAAAAACATAAAATGTTATAAAAGCTTCTTATTTATTTTTAAATTATATATAAATATATATATTCATCCAAATATATATAAAGTACCGATATATCATATTTATGTTATAATTCTATTAATCATTAGATAAAATTTTGAATAAGATAAAACAGCTTATAATTTAGTTGAATTTAAAAAAATTCAAATAAAAGTAGTTGAAATTAAGAAGGTTAAATTACACATAAATTAGGAAAACTGGAAATATAATTAGATGAAGAAAGTAACACAAAAACAAAAACAAAAATGAATAAATTAAAGATTTGGGGTATTTTTTGTGTGAGACACTAGAGAATAAAACCTTCTTCACAAATCCCTGCCCCTTTTGCAAAGAGAGAAATGACAGAATAAAGAACCCTGTCTTATAACGTGGCTCGATGCAATGTACGGAAAGAATGTTGCTCTGCTGACCTTGAGTGACTCATGGTTTCTGAGTTGTCTGTTCAAACTTCTATGCAAATTTCTTTATTTTTTTTCTTTTTTTCAACTTGGGCGAATGATCAGCAAATATGTTGGTCACGCATTTTTCATTAGTAATCTTTTTAACCGCATAAGACACCTTTGTTTTAAACCATATTTTATTCTTCTTTATGTGCAATATAGCCAAATCATGATTGTCCCAATGCTACCACATTTGAGGAAATACAACTTCCAACAGCTGTATAAAAAAAATCTACCATGAATAGTACCATCTTTAGAAGAACAAAGATCCTCATTTCTCCAATGTTTTTTATTCTTATCTCTCATAAATTGCCATACCAATTCTTCTTTACACAAAGGGCACATGCACTGGAAAATCAAAAGAAATGTGGACCAAAATCTAGAAAGTTACATTAATTTTTGCATCTGGTTTTTTGCAGTTTTCCCATTTTTACAGCATGAGGCTTCGTTAACGTAAACAGGTAAAGCAAAGCTTGAACAATAAAACAAACTATTTATTAAGAACTAACAATACATCCAAAGCTAAGAGGACCATTGTCTCTTAAAATAAAGAAAATAAACATAAAGAAAGGAATATATGAATGGAACATTCTGAAATCTTCAACAACCTTTCCCCTTTAGAACATTTCACAAGTTTTCGTTCATGTGATTCGTGACATTCGTTTCAACTTTCCCCATTTCCATGTCTACCTTCTCCAAGTTACCCTTTTCCTGGTCTCCCTTGCTTGGTTCTTCCACAACACTCCCTTTTCTGTATTTACAGTAAAGTACAAGCTGCAGGATGGACAAGGGAGTTCCAAGCACACTTGGTCCCTGTCATCGTGAGAGAAATAAAATATCAGTATTGGTATTACTGTGTTTTTTAACTTATGAAATTATAATATCCAAGAGATTATTTTCAAACCCACCGCAACGAAAATATCTCGAATGAGGAGTCCATAGATGAGCCAGAGTGTAGAAGAAAAGAATGAGCACACGGATAAAGTTATTGGCATGAATTCCACACTCTTTGTTTGTATAACTTTCTTCTGCACCAATTAAAAACGAAACATAGTTATATACTTATTATTTAAGCTACCATATTTAATTGGATTCCTTATCAGGAACCATAGAAACAAAAGGAAAAGACACTTAGTTTAATTTTTTAGTTACCAGCAAGAATATACTCTTTAGTAATAACAGAATATCTGAACAGTGGAAAACAAAGATGAGTCACTCACCATCGCAACGAGTGGAGATCCATACAGTGTTACTGAAACAACTAAGCCGATGCTACCCACGAGAATCTTCCGGTGACGGTTATCATGGAATGCAAAAGCTGAGACTGCAGCAGTTATGCAAAACACAAGCACAACTGGTATTGCAGTCATGGCTACCTTCACCTGCAACAACATTTACTCATTTCAAAAAGTGCAACAAATGGACCTGAAAACTACAGTTATATCTCTCAAATCACGTCGCTAACTTGTTTTTACATCAAGGAAGTTAAAATAATGAAATATGATTCAAAAGAAGGTACCATGGTGCAAATGATTTTTTCAATACATGAAGAGAGTAACTTGGCTTACCTTTCCTTTGGACGAAGTAAACCAGAAATAAATGAGAACATAGGATAACTCGAGAACAATCCCAACACCATTAACGGTGACTATTGGGAAATTTTCCCACTTGCAGCTCACAACAGGTAAACCGTACCAAGTGTAAAGGAGACAGTTCAAGAGTCCAATGATGTAAGGAATGCATGAAAACTCCTCTGTGCTTTTCTTTCTTATAATTCTTCTAAAGGTAACCCTGAACATGAAAAGCATGAAAAGTGTTCAACACTTTATGCATTCTCTAAAGGGGAGAACATTAAAGCAGAAATATTGTTAAACATGTAACATACATTGGTGCAGCATAAAGGGACATTGAAGCTGCATTGCCTGCATAAAAAAACAGAACTAACGAGTCAATTTCTTTGAAGACTAAAACATTCTTTGAAGACTCAAAGAATTAGTTGTCCTAAGTTCTAAGCTAAGGAATGAAGGAAGAAGTACCAAAAACAGCAATAAGCATACGAATGGTCTCTGCCATGTCTAGTTCTTTTACTGAATACTTAGATGTTAGAAGAGATGAATATTTTGTACTTCCAACAAGTGCATTAAGAATGCTCTATTTATAGCAAGTTGAGAACACCGGACGCGTAGGAAAACTTCAAATAATATTAAAAATTAAACAATGTATAAATCGAAAAAGAGAAGAAAAAAAGAAGAAGAGGGAAGAAGTTTTTCATCAACTTGCTCAATATAACAGTATTCTTCCAAATTCCCACCCAGTCCCCCTACTTTTTTTTCTCCCAGTTTTAGAGGCTTATGTTATGGTTAAGCAACAGACACAGAACATTATTTGCCATAAACTATGATGTGTTGTTCCTTCATTTTTGACAAATATCTTGCGTGTCATTTGATATTTCATGTTATTATCTGTATAGTATTTTGATTTAAGACCTTTGTTTTTCTAATACAAATTATCAGTGCCTTTTGCTTTTTATTTGGTTTGGTAAAGCATTATTGAGGATAATAGTGCCTTTCAAAACATTACTAAGATGATCTACTCTTCATGACGTGGCTTCCATTTTTAAGAGATATGAGAGTTTATTTGGTATGGCTAAATTATGCTGGATTTTGCTTCTCTAATAGGGTGTTTTTAGCAGACAAAGTGAACAATCATAACTTTTTCTATGATCACTTAGCAATTATAATTGTATATTACAAAAATTATATTTTATCGAAATATAACTTAAGCTTAATAATTTTATACTTTTTGCCTTCAGAGTACAAAGCCAAATTTTGGTATATTTTAGACAAATGACTTATCTTATATATAAAAAAAATGTATACAAAGTTTTTAGGATAAAGCTAATATATATCAATTATCTTACTTCGTCTTTTATGATTTTTGGTTGTTTGTTTTTTTATTTTTTATTCTTAATTTTTTTTATAGGTATCTAATTTTTGTTAATTATTTATTTTATATTTTTTCTTTAACTAAATTTAGAGTGAGTGTAATGTTTATATATTCAAATAATCTATTTTAATTTTAATAGAAAAAATATTTACTCTTATATATTTTTGTTTTTTTTTTCATCTATGATCTGTTTTGTTCTTCTTTATTGAAATTTTGTAAAATAATATCAGAGTTTTGATTGCTATTTTAACGAAGGTTTATATCTATATATCATTTTTAATACTTATCAAATAAATTATAAACTCAATAATTTGTACAGATATTTAACTAAAAAATTAGTAAAACAAACCAGATTTTTTCCCACTGAGATTTATTATAAGTAATTTTCTTAAAGTTAAGAAATTTATAACTCATCTTGATGTTCAGAAAGTTGACTGATAACGGTTTTGATTTTTATTCCCAAGAATATATTTTCAATAGAGACTTGTCTTGTTCTCCCAGAAATAAAAGAACAAAAAAACTAATTTAGCCTTTTATTAAGATTTTTCTTATAAACTCTCCTAAAAATACCTGTAATTAACTTTTATTAAAGTTATATTTTTATTCATAAAAAGGACTTTTGTATTTAAATCCCTGTACAAACTATAATTTGCCCTTTTTTTTCTTTACAGAAAAGAAAAAAAAATATCTCTATATATATATATACTAGAGATTCTAAGAATAAAATCATTCTTAAAAGAATATAACTTGGAAATAGTTAAAATTTTCGTTGCTAATTAGATACCAATTTAGAAATTATTTAACAATAATAAAAATTAATTTAGAAACCAAAATTTGTTTTAGTTTTTAAAATGGTCTCTAATTTAGTTACTATTGCAACTAATTATTTTGGTCTCTAAAAATTGGTTTCTATTTCATAATTTTTTTGTAGTGATAGATAAGAAAAAATAAGAGTAATATTAGAAATTAATATAAATGTAATGTAATATATAATATAGAATATATGTCTACATAAGGTGAATAAGAATAACATTATTCAATTCTTATACAATTTTAACTAGGAGTATTATATACTAATTGAATTGATAAAAAAAATCCGAAGAACTACACAAATGTTAAACTAGAATGTTACTAAAATAATAATATAAAAGACTGATTTTGATTTTATATTTTAAATTTTGTACAATATTTTAATGTAACCATCTTTAATTCTTGTTTATCTTCTTTGTAAAAAGCCTAAACAACTCTTATATTTTTATACTTTATCTTTAATTTCATTACTATACACAACGTTTAAAAAAAATATTCAATTAAAAAATAGAAAGGAATAGAATGAAATTATTTATCATAATATAAGATTAGATTATTATATTAATAAGTTTGAATAAATATGCTAATAAAAAAATATAAATAAAATCACAAAACATATCAAGTGAAACCACAAAATTTGTTTTGGTCCACGTTTAAACTGAATTAAATTAGAAATAATTTTTATATTTAAATTTTGTTTTATCTTTAACCAAATACATAATTTTAATACTACATAAAATGCTACTTAACTAGTTGACTCTTTTAGAATGAATAATGTAGTTTACATAAACATGCACTCATAATTGTTGGATAGAAAATTAATAATTTAACACGAGCATTTAACAAAAGTAAATTATAATTTAAATATTTTTTTTAAGAACAAAATTTTTAATTTTTATTTAATAACTACCCACCATTATACTTATCTTCTAAAATTCATTGAGTCCATGTAACAATCAGACTTGGTAATAAAATTATCATTCAATTAAAAAAACAATAAATATTTGTTCGAGGAGAAGTAATAGAAGGTATGAATTAAATTAAAGAATAATAAGGGGAATTGCTTCCCAGTTTGGCAGCAGAATATAGAATTTTATTATTCTCATTAATTCATCCTCAATCAATCAATCCTTTAAACCTTGGAGGGACAATTCCTAGTATGTAGAATAAAGATATTAAAATGATCTGACTTAAGCGTTTCAGTGGTGCTCATTTGGCAAACACATCACATATAATTTTATTCCACTGCTCCAAAAAGAGAGTTTATAAAATAAAATTTACATATAAACCATTGAATGAACGTGTGAATATGCGTCATTTAAAATTGATTGGGAGTTGAAGATATTGTAAACCCAAAAAATACAGCATTTGGTTTCCCATGATGTTTGTTTGTTGGGCATGCGAAAGAATGTTGATTTAATGAAATAGCTGGCACCGCGTTTCTACACTCAAAATCATTTCCGTGTGTTTGTTTCACCTGTATATAGCTGGAGGGTCAATTTTACAGCCAAACTTTTTTGACCCAATTTACTACTACCCTTCATGCTTCCCCTGTCCAACTTGCTACCAATACAGAGGATGCTGAGTTTCTTACTTTTACTTTACCTTAACTCACCAATCAGTGCAGTGTTCACTTTTTGGTATAATAATAAGTCTAGATCATTCATTGGAGGTTACTATTCATTGCACAGGTGGAAGTTCCTAGCTTATGCTTCCCCAAATAAAGTGACTCAGAGCATGGTTGATATCATAGGATACGCTTCTGACCCTAGTAAAAGACACATCTCAATCCTATTCTGTAACTTGTGTTTTTTTTTATTATGTTATGACATAGCTCCGTGATTGTATTACACCAGCACACTGCCCTAATTAGTTAATATTTGCCCATGACGCTTTAATAATCACACAAATCAACTTCACCAAAAAGCATTTTCTTTTATTCATGTGATTAATCAAACATATGGGAGATCAGGAAGAGATTTAAAAAAATTAATTCTAAATTCAGTTAGGATTAAAGCACTCATCTTTAGGCAAAATCCTTGAATATCTACCACCACCATGTATATCCTTTCATTATGATGATGGACAATTTTATTTTATTTTTCTTCAAATTATTAGTATTTAATATTATACCAATTAGATGTAAGCTTACCTATAAGGTTGAATAAAAATATTATAAAGGTTTAAATTGTTTTTTTTATTAAAAATTGTAATTTTTTTATTTTGTGTAAATACTATTTTGTTTGATTTTTAGTTAATACAATAATGTGATTTTATCACATTCAACTCATCTCTCAACTTATTTATTATCTCTTCAATTTTCTTCTATTCACTTGTCAACTTACTTTTTTTTTTTTTTAAAAGTAAATAATTGACTAAGAATATAAAAACAAATACAAGTTTATTAACGAATTGAAGAGATTAAGAAGAAAAGAATAATCTCATCTTCCTGATAACAGTAAAATTAAACCATAAAGTACTTTGATAAAACAAAAAATATTTTAATGACTTATTAAAACTAAAATTTTAAATAAAAAAATCAATTAAAAATACTTAAATATATGAGACAGTTAAAGTTTACAAAGCCTATTATAAACTACAATTTTTTTTTATTTAAATTGTTAATTAAAATACATTTTTTAAGAATCAAACACAATACAAATATTCCATAAGTAATTATAGGGAAAAATATAATATTAAATAACTTTTTACATATAATTAAAATTAATTTATGTATCTCAACTTTTGAAGAAGTTAGTAGAATTTTTTTTATAAAAGTTAAACTCATAAATTTTAATTTATTGAGTTCAAATTGCTTATTTTGAAAATTTAACCCTAATTTTTTTCATCACCTTTTTATTTGTGTTTTTGGCAGTGTCTGGCTACCTGATTTTCCATATTTGTAAATTGACCCATCAAATCTCTTCCATCCATTACTATGTCCACATGTTAACCAACCTTCTATCAAAATCTTATCTATGCCCCAATGATAAAGTTGACTTTACATGAAAACCCCACAATTACTTTATATTTATTTAGATGAATCAGAAGTCACTAATTTGACAAAAAATGAGGGGGCCAATAATCAAGATATAGACATGTTTCTTGTTGGGTTAGAAAAGCATACCAAAAGAAGTAATTATACACTAATACTGACAAATGCAACACTATTTATTCCTTGCAGGTGGACACATGAGTGATATATGTGCAATATTGTTAATTTGATATCCACAAAAAATAATTCCATTGACTAATTCAAACAATCTAGTAATTAAGTATCTTAAAGATTCCAGCATTATTTCTCCAAACAACTGTTTGATAAGCATTTTCATAATAATCATTATTATTTTGATCATTAAGATGGTTCAATCATTGAGGTTCTCACCACACTAATATAAATGTCTTCTCTCTTTCCAATTAAATCACACCACCCAAGTCTAAAGTCTCTTTAATGTATCAAATATTTGAGGCCTTAAGGTTTTGTTTTTTATTAAATCTCAAAACAAAACAAAGTTTAGATTATTTATTAATTTTTTTATATTTTTTATCTTCAAAATACATTAATTTAAATATATTAATATGTACCGGTCAAAACCGGACGAATCCCATAAACTTTGATACCTGGTTCATGCTGACCGATGTCCAAATCCACTAAGGTCCAGAAAGAGATTAACGAACCTAAACAATGGATAAACATTAGGTAATGTGTCCTTAATCATGGTCTAGACACTAATTCAGCCTGATAATAATGACCTATAATAATAATATAATTAGTCATAAGTTTAAAAAAAAAAGACACGTTATCACGCATTGTGGGGAGGAAGCGAAATCAACATCGCATCTTTTTGTACTTGTAGGGTAGCTTGACTGGTTTGGTCAAAATGCTATGAATGGGTGGGTGTGGCATGGACGGCTCATCGTGACCCAAAAAAACACTTTGCACAATTCATGATGACTAAGGAAAGTGAAGTTGTCAATAACATCTGATTCTGTGTGTGGATAACAGTCGTAAGAGAATTGTGAAAATAAAGGAATAAGAAGATTTGATTTTTATGAATGAAATTATAGATCATAATAAAATCTTCACGATGGTTCAGCTGAAGGTTTGTTCGTGGATAATCGCGAATGTTAAACTAACATGTTTTTTTTATTCTGATTGGTGTCTTGAACCACTAGTTTGTATGAGGTCTATTATGAGAAACACGGGTTAGTTGTGCAAGTGTTAATGATTTTGAAGGTTTGTGAGTGGTTTGGATTTCTTGTATAAGGGTTGAGGTATCTTGAAATAAGTCCATTAATTATTCTTTTTTTACTCATAAAAAAGACGTTATTATCGCGCATTAATTGCATCTAGCATCGAATATCAAGTATTTACTTGATTGTCAGACATTTTTTACAGGTATCATCCAAAGATGAAAAATATGAGGGAGCGGGGAATTTGATAAAGAAGAATGATTGATTGTTGTCAAAAAAAATTGAAGTGACTAAGTTGAATAGAGAAAAAAGATAAGAAGTAATAGTTATCTTAAACTTTTTTTAAAAAGAAACATAATAAACAAATATTTTAATATATTGTAAAATATCAAAATTAGTGCATTATAAAGATAAGAACATGAATTGAGCACATAATCTAAGTTCCAAAGTGTTCACATCCATTATGGTCAACATCCTATTTAGCAGCCATTTACTGTGTATTAACGTTCTAAAAATTGTGGACGTGTCACTTACTCGTCACCATTAGTATACACATACTAAAAAATAGAATAAGAAAAACATAGGTATAATTAGATATATTAATAACATGTTTGCATTGCGTTAGAGTGTCCAAATATAATGTACTTACGAAAATATACAGAATTTGGACAAAAAAACATTGAGAAAAGTTTTGAGTTAAATTTAGAAGGTTGATCTGGTGAGGATGGAATGTGGCAACAATCATCATTATTAGCTCTTTTAAGGGTTACAGATAAGATAGGATATAATATAAAATTAGATAAAAGCATGATAAATTCTTTTATTATGCAGTGTTTGATGTGCACTAAACATTTTAATAGATAGTATACATTATTTTTATTAAGAAAGTAGATTATTAGATAAGATTAATATATGATACTGGTGTACTTTTTGTACTGATCTTAGCTATTTGTTATAATTAATTACATAATATTTATTTTAAATATTTTTCATACATTTTTTAAAACTATACATCTTTCTTAAATTGAAAATTTTGTCTTTAATACATTGTCTTACATTTTCTATATTATTCCATTTTCTAAATTTTAAAAATTAAATTAAAATATTTAAGATCATTTGAATCAAACATTTCATAATAAAATGAAAAAAAAATGCAAAGAAACATTATATGTGGTGAATATAAAAAAAATCTTATAACATTTTTTTAAAATATTTGATATTTTTATAGGATAATATAAAAGTTTTTCATATTTAATATATTTTCAATATTTGTTTGAAAAATATTTAAATGATTTAGAAAATATTTTGTTGTATTATTCCCTTATTGGAAGGACAGGTTGTAAATATTAAAAATATAAAAAAAACTATATAATTTCATAAAAAATTAAATATTATTAATGTAATTTCTACTTAAAATAATTTTCTTGCACTCCTATTTTAACTTTCAATAGTAATGTTGTAATGAAAGTATTGTTTTCTACATTTTACAATTAGCAGTCAAATTGATGTAAATGTAAAAAGTGAAAAAATTCCTACGAATTGTTATTAATCGGTGTAGAATGACGAATTCTACATTAATTATAACACTAAAAAAATTATGAAATAGAAATCAATTTTAAAGAAAAAAATAATTAATTGATATAATTTTTTTTATCAACAAAGAATGAATAAATATAAAAAATGGGATACTTCAGGGATGTCCCAACCCGTATACATCTGATAGGCACTCTAAACAAGATGAGGATGAGAAATGAATCATGAGTTCAACTAACCTATTCAAAACACCCTGAACCTGCTAAACACGCAGACCATGAGCAAAATTACAAACAAGATAGTACTTTCCAATTCAATAACAAAAATAAGTGCAGCATATCACAATTTTTAGTTGATATAGTGATTAAATTAAAAACTATTTTAGGGAGTAATTAAATTTTTAGTTTCTAAATTAGTTTATATTATTGTTAAATGGTTTCTAAATTGATATCTAATTAGTTTTTTCTACCAAATTTAGAATCTAAATAATTGGTAGTTAAAATTTTGGTAGCTAATTAGATACCAATTTAAAAACTATTTTACAATAATAGAAACTAATTTAGAAACCAATTTTTTTTTTTAGTTTATAAAATGATCTCTAATTTAATTACTATTGCAACTAATTATTTTAGTGTCTAAAGTTTGATTTCTATTTGATAATTTAACACATATAAATGAAGATGTATGATCAGAAATACACATCAGTATGATCAATCAAAGATAAAGCACAAACGGTACCAAGAGAAATACGAAGAAGCTGTAGAGGAGAAGTGGAGAACATAGAGGAGAGGGAAAGCTTGAGTGAATAACGTGGAGGCGTTCGGAAACGTGAAGGAGATAATAAAGACAAAGAAGAAGAAAGAAAGAAGGAAACTACATTTTTGACTGAGAAAAAGAGAAAAAATAAATAAATCAAGAAACCTCATAAAAACAACTAGAGAAGATAATTGAATTTAACAATGATGTGTTTTTATAAAACTGTCATCATAATAAAAATAAACAAATAAACAGATTAGAAATTTTTTAGATAGCTTAAATGTCATTGAAAAAAAACAATAGTTATTGATTGATTTGTTGTCATGTGTGAGGTTTTTTTTTTATAAAAGATTACTGTTTTTTTTTCATAATTCACAAACATGGAAACAATATTACCAGAAAGATTGTTAACACATATATATGAATGCACAGTATAACTGTATATAACACATACTTAAATTCATAATAAACTCTAAAACAATTGTTATTGAAGTTTATAAATTAATAAAAATGTAAACAAAATTTTAGAAAAATAAAAGTTCTATAAAAATTTAATACTATAAAAAATTATTCTAATTTATCATCAGGTTTGTAAATATTAATAAAATATGCTGTCCATGTTGTTTTGATATAATTTAATGTTTATGAATTTAATGGTTATTATATTAATTAGTGTATTGATTAGAATAAATAGTGACACATAAAGCTCTCTAAAAGTAAAAGAAAATAAATTTATTATCATCAATATCCTAAGGATAATATCAAATTAATAAAATAATATAATAGTTAAAATAAATAGTATACTTAAAAACGAGACGAAGAAAATAAATCGAATAAATAAACAAATAATTTTTTTATTCAAAAGGAGTTAGAAGAAAATTTAATAAATATTTACTAAATAAATAAATATAAAAAAAACTATAAATTAGTGTTTTAAAAAATGCTACTTCAAATAATATCAAAACAAAGTTAGAAACTACTAAAAAAAATTAATTTAACAAACACGATTGCTTGGACTAAATAAATTTTGTAACTAATGAAATTTATGCAGAATTTTTTTTAATAATCTTCATAAAAAAGTGATTTAGTGATTAAATTCCTCACTTTCTCTCAATATTTTTCACTGACGTCAATAACTCTTACTCTTTCTGAAAAGTAAACAATTACATATTTATCAAAATAACCATTAGTTACTAATATAGCAGTGATTCACTCTTATCTAATTATATTTGTAATTGATATATTTATTTTATATATGAAAAAAAAGATCCAGAAAAAAGCAATAAAGGTGATATGAAATAATTGATTTGTGTAAAGCATGAAACTTGTAACACAGTGACTAGGAATGTGAAGCCTAATTGATTTAGGCCAAAAGCAAGGTTACCTAATTCCATCTTCTCAATGCAACATGGCCACTGCACTAATGTACTCATCCACTTCACACATTTATATGGCTTGCATTCTATGCAAATATTTTTTTTTTTGTGGACTGTATGCAAATAATGTTCTGTACTGTGCATAATGTCTGGTGGGGATTTAACGTTGTAGGATATTGTTAGAAAAATAAATAAATAATATGAATAAATAGATCTCACTAAAAACTAAAAGATGCTCCTATTTAGGAGAGGATGACATATAGGGTGGGGGGAAAAGGAAAAGACATTGAAAAGTTAAGGAAGAAGCAAACAAAACCAAATTATAACAAAGGGAAGGAGTGAAAGAAACTGGCAAAAAAAAGGAACAAGAAAATGTCATAAAAAATAGGGGGAAACATGAAAGTTGTGGGTTTTGCAGAATAATTTGGTTTTGTAAGTTGGCACACAGAATTTGATTTTGCAAGTTTTGATGATCATTAAGGAGAAATAATGGAGAACAACTCAACCCTTAATTTAATTAGCGTGACACTTATTCTGTGGACAATATGGTTTGCCACAATACTTTGAAATTTATTGAATTCTGAAATATAACATGTGCGTAAATAATACAATGCAATTTCATAGAGATAATTTCTATAATAAACACTATTATTATTATTATAGGATCATTTAATACATTTGAATATTGTCTTTGTCGAAGTTTATCTTTAAAGACGTTTTGGATAATTAAAAAAAAATTGTATATAAATTATATTTGATATTAACTTAAATAATGTAGGATTATATTAGACGTATTGATAACTAAATGAACGAGTTTCCAGTTTTTATCTTTAAATATTTTGACTTCAAATTCATTGAATTATTGTATGTGATGTATTGTCTATTTTAAAAATTTAAAATTTTATTACAATTTTTTTCTTAAAAAATATCTTAAAAAAAAAATAAAAAAATTGTTATATTATACTTCTCTAGTCTCAAGTACTGTACCAGAGATACACCAACATAGACTATTGTCGATAAATTAATTATTAGCAGGTAGAATAAAACTGCTTTTCAGTTTTCAAAGATTGTTAGCTTATTTCAGGTAATAAATTAAATCCGGCAATTCTGTATGGGCGTCATTGACTAAATTTGAATTTTGTTGGAATGAAAATGAAGTAATGTTAGTTTTTGCTACAATTATTATAGAGGGATATTATTTGCTTCTATAATAAGAAAAGACTGATAACTTATTTGTAAAGTAACTCTGAAACATTTGTTTGTAGTCTTTTTTTTCTTTTTGCTTTTCTTTACTATCTAAATTTTTTATTTTGTATAATACACAGATATAGTATTAATTTACAAAAAAAATATAAAAAATTACTAACAACACACCGTTTATTATTCAGCAAGATTTTATTATAAGTGATAAATTTTGTGGAATTCTACACATATTATTGATTAGACGTTATAATTTAATAGCTTTTAATAAATTTTAAATATGTTAAGAAATGTGATGTTACCACTAAAATTTGAAATTATTTCCGTATATATCATTCCTCTTATTAAAATTTATAGAAATAAGTTTTTAAAATACTCTTACACACTTAAAAGATATTAACGAGTTATTATAATAAAAATACAATAAATAAAGCCTTCAAACAACTATTCAAAATAAAACCAAAATAAATATTTTTCTCTTATATTAAAAAAGTCCTACTGAATTAAACTTAAGTTAATAGAAATTTTGTTATTCACTATCTCTCTTGTTGTTTATCAAACTCATGTTCTTTTATAAGGATGTTCTACAATGACATCATTTCATTCTCAATCATAAACTTACTTGAATGGAATGATAGTCTTATATCTAAAGGTATGTGATATTATTTTTGAAAGAACATTGAGAAGATTTTAGTATAGATAATTTTTTAATTTCACAAACTTACCAACATCAATAAGGGTTAACGGTAACAATCAAATCAGAATTAAATAGTATTTGTTTTACTTTGATTATAGTAAAAATGTAATAAATCAAACTATACAAAATAATTTACATGAGATTGAAAATAACTCAATCTTAATTATCAATGAGTTTATGAAAGGTATTTTGAAAATTGTTTCTAATATTATTATAATGTTATTTTGTAACAAGTTCTTTCGTTAAAAAGTATATAAATATATCTAACGTTATATTTGATTCCAGCGTGTTGTAATTAGTAAAAACCTACTAAATGCTTTGAATTAACGGAGATATGTGTGAAAAAGGTAAATATCTTGAACGTTATATTTGGTTGGAGTTGTGTACTGTAAGTAAAACCTACGTAAATGTTTTGGATTTGGTTCAACCGAGAAAACAAAGACGTCAATTTGTGGAAGAAAAAGGTGAAGGTCTCCCCTCATCCGACTCTCTGCAGGGGAATCTCCACTCACTGCTTTCCCTAATAAAATAAACTCCCTATATAATGCGAAAAACTCACCATCATACATTAAAAGTAGATTTTATCTTTAATTTTTTCTTTCTACATACATAAATAATTAATTATATTATAAAATAACATACTAAATATATCTATAATAAAAATAAATATATTATATATACATATATATTTATAATAATAAAAAATATTATAAACATTATAAAAATAAATATTATAATTAATTTTATATATAAATATAATTAATTATGTATAATATATAATAAATTATGTTATAAAATTGTATAATAATCGAATATGTATACATAATCGATTATTGATTATGTATACAATTTTATA
>Ga0123342_1005740_pt1 | contig 17748 bp, 8 predicted proteins | sample Turbeawhitnodule_FD_89960 | JGI IMG/M metagenome (GOLD analysis project Ga0123342, IMG submission 89960) | Root nodule microbial communities of legume samples collected from Mexico - Turtle bean Mexico white nodule | ecosystem: Host-associated > Plants > Roots > Nodule | place: Mexico: Nepantla...
CAACCTCATAAAACCGGCTTAAAGTCCACTTCATATGATATCACAACTATTTTTGAATCTATTCTAACGGTTGTTTGTTTGTTGGGTTTATCAGACCACTCGCTATCAGACTATTATCGGATCCTCCATAATATATTGTTTCACACACGAGTTGTCACTCTCGATGTAAGAGGTGTGTGTCGGAGATTCCAAATCAACTAGAGATTGAGACATTTCATTCTTATTATAAGTGACTGCAAACCTCAATTTATAAGTCGATTTTATGAAGTTGACTTCATAATATATTGAGTAAAGTCAGCTTATGTAAAGTCACAAAAGTCACAAAATAACCTTAGAGGAGAAGAGAGTATGATTTCTTCAATCTCTTTTGAACACTTTGCATGGAGGGTAATAGCAATGCAACTAAGGTAAAATTATAGGAAGAAGGATGGTGTTGACCGGAAAGAATCTGTGTGTTATGCAGCGGATAGTCATCTCTTCCTTTAGTTGTAAGGTTGTTTGGTAATGTAAAGTCACTACTTTTATGTACTAGTTGCTTTATGAGTACATCTTTTAAGTCTAGGAGTTTACAATATTTTTTTATGGCATTTTTTTTATAGGAATAGCTTAGCATGGAAAATTTCTTTCAAGTATTATGATAAGTTTTTAATGTGTTCAAATATTATATCTTAATTTCACAATATATATATATATATATATATGTTACTAGGTCTATATTTTAAAAAGTGTACAGACACATAAGTAGTTACTTGTATTAATGCATTTAAGTTAAATATAAAAATATTTTAAAAACAATAATTCGATCTAATATTTTAAATTATTATTTTTCTTGTAAAATTAATTTCATTATAACCCAAATAAACACATAACAATGATTAAAGAAAAAATATAATAGGAATACCTATTTTGTATATTTTTTCTTTAATTATATTGTAAAATTTCTAATATTTTAATATCAAAACTATTATTTTGTTACAATAACAAAGAAAAAAAAAACTAAGAGATAAACACTTATCTACTTAAAATATCTATAGACATCATTACTCCACAATAAAATTATAATTTGCAATTTAAAATTTATATTTTATATTGTAGGTCCAATATTATTTTTATCGAGTTACTAGGTGACAGGTGATAGTATCTTGTTATTCAATATATTTTAAATGAAAATAAAATTAGTTATTAATTTATATTTATATTAATTGTAATATCATTTTATATTATTCACAAAAATTTAGTATTTTTTTATACAGGAAGATAAGTAAGTAAAATAATATGAAAAGATAATAACCATGTCAGTAAACAATGACTATAATTAAATGATTAATATTCAATTGAAAAATATAAATTTTTTAAGTGTTATAAACAATTTTTTTACTAAAAATTTAATTAAAAATATTCATGAGGTGTTTGAAAATTAATCAAATCTTAAAAAGTCATAATATTAGTGAAATCACAATTTTATATGCTTTTATTTAATTTAAACTATTTAAATTCTAAACCTAATATATTTATTTGAGTTGTTGCATAGAAAATAATTTATTAATCATAAAAATGTAAGAACTGAAGCACAAGCAAAATTAAAAATTGGTTTTTGAGAATATGAAAGAAAAGTTGTTGTATAAATAAAAAAAAATAAAAAAATTTGAGTTTAGTGCAGTTTTAGCATGTTGGATGGTTTTTCGGAGAGGCGTTAGTCGAAACTAGAAAGACCAATGTGAAGAAGCAGTTTGAGACCAAGTGTTTCCTTGCACTTCGCACTGTCACTATTTTTAGTTTTGGTTTTTAGTAAGGAAACAAAACTGCCACAGTTAGTTGTTTGCCAAAACTCAAATATAAAAACCAACTTTCCACAACAACTTCTTCACTTCACTTCACTTCACTTCTCATTTCATTTCCTCTTTTCATCTTTCTCTGCATCACCATGTCAATCTCAACTTCACCTCACTCACACCTTCTTCACCCAAACCATAACCACTTTCTCTCCAACCACCGTATCCACACCACCACCACCACCATTTCCCTCCCCTCTTCGCGCACTTTCAGGCCCATCAAATGCGCTTCCGCCTCGGTGCAGCTCCAGGACCCCCTCCCGGTCCAGGCCCAGGCCCAGACCCAGGCCCAAGAGCGCGTCTTCAACTTCGCCGCGGGTCCCGCCACCCTGCCCGAGAACGTAATTCGCCGCGCCCAGTCTGAGCTCTACCTCTGGCGCGAATCCGGCATGGGCGTCATGGAGATGAGCCACCGTAGCAAGGATTTCATGTCCATCATGGAAGCTGCCGAGGAGAATCTATGCTCCCTCCTGGAAATCCCGCCGGGATATTCCGTGTTGTTCCTCCAGGGCGGCGCCAGCACCCAGTTCGCTGCCCTGCCGCTGAACCTCTGCGCCCCTGACGACCCCGCGGATTACATCGTGACCGGCTCGTGGGGCGACACGGCATTCAAGGAGGCCCAAAAATACTGCAGGGCCAGTGCGATTTGGTCTGGGAAATCTGAAAAGTACACAGAGATCCCATCTTTTGGGAGTTTGGACCAGAACCCAGCTGCCAAATATTTGCACATATGTGCAAATGAGACTATTCATGGGGTTGAGTACAAGAACTACCCGATTCCAACAAACCGCAGTGGTCTTCTTGTTGCTGATATGTCTTCAAATTTCTGTTCCAAGCCTGTTGATGTGTCACAGTTTGGTGTCATCTATGCTGGTGCACAGAAGAACGTGGGGCCCTCTGGTGTCACAATTGTGATAGTGAGGGATGATCTGGTGGGGCGTGCGCAGGGTTTTACTCCTGTGATGCTTGACTATAAGATTCATGCTGAGAACATGTCTCTGTACAACACTCCTCCTTGCTATGGAATTTACATGTGCGGGTTGGTGTTTCAGGACCTGTTGGAGCAGGGTGGGTTGGCGGAGGTTGAGAAGAAGAATGTGAAGAAAGCTGAGATTCTGTATGATGCGATTGATGGGAGCAAGGGATATTACAAGTGTCCGGTGGAGAAGTCTGTGAGGTCACTGATGAATGTGCCCTTCACGTTGGAGAAGTCAGAGCTGGAGGGTGAGTTCATCAAGGAGGCTGCAAAGGAGAACATGGTTCAGCTCAAAGGACATAGGTCTGTTGGTGGCATCAGGGCTTCCATTTACAATGCTATGCCTTTGGCTGGAGTTCAGAAATTGGTCGCTTTCATGAAGGACTTCCAAGCCAGGCATGCTTAGAGGAGGATACTTTTTGTTCCTATGCCAAACAACATCTCTAGCAGTTTTGGTTTGTCACTTTTTTTAATGCTGTGTTTTGTTCTAGTTTGAGGTACTAGGTAGGATTTTCATGTGCACTTTGACATTGTTTAGGGGATAATTTTTTTGGTTCTGGCTAGAATGATGCCTGGGAGTTTAGGTTAGAACTCAATAATGAATAAAAATCCTCTGTTATGAGCTTCTATCATTGTATGGGTTCAGTTCATGGAATGCACTCTCATTAAATCGAATGAGAGTAAAACATATCAAAGTGTGGATGTATGAAACTCCTTGAGAAGAAGATACGTTTTTCTTATAGTATTGTTATCTGGTTTTAAGCTAATATAAGATAAATTTATTAATTTTTATGATAACTATCTTAAAAGTTATATTGATAATAGTTTATTATTAAATGACCCTACAAAACTAATTTGCATGGATTACTAATTAACTATAGTATTTACGGGTCTATAATAATACCTTTGTAGAAGCTTGTAATGGTTTAAAAGCTGGACAAAATAAGGATTTTATTGTGTAAATAAATATCATTCATGTTTTGGAGAAGAACTCATTAATATCATCAATATTAATATTTTTAATTTCTAAAATCATTTTAAATAAATTTATATAATTAAAAATAATCGAAATACTTTTGTCCAAATAAAAAAAAATTAATAAAATTAAATTATCTTATTGAAAGAAAACACTTAAAAATGGGAAGAATTAGTTTAGTGGTGTTCCACTATCAAGATATAATTTTCCTTCTTATAAAAGAAACATTTTGCATATGCATCTCAACCATAATATATTATTATTTTAATATTTTTTCATATTATTTAATTATAAATTTATTCTTTATTATATATATTTATTTTTAAATCCATAAGTTGTATGATTTTCCATTTACAACTGATAAAACATCTGCATTACATCCTTTGAGCTTCATCATTTCATATTATTCTCTTGTTTTGAGCTTAAGTGAGCCTACTTATTGGTGAGTTTGAGAGTTCAAACTTCATACATTTTTTCTTGGTTGAAATTTATTAAGAGGGTGATGTGTCCTTCAACAACGCAAAGGTTGAAACAAATCACTTTTTTAGAGACTCCAATGCTAAGAATAACACTTCCCATGACTGAGTTCTTCACCAAAATGTAGCAGGCACTTGTTGAAGCTTGAAATTTACAGTGAAAAATCTGAAGTACTTGAATCCAGTATTCTCAATGGTTATTGCTTACCTTGCTGCATGATTAAGGATGGATAATGCGCATGTACTCTTCCAATAACCTTTGCTGGTACACCAGCCACAATGCTTCAACAACAGAAGAAACATTCTCTTTATTGCACAACATAACTTAGTGGACATTGCAAGTACAAAACTTTGTTAAAAGTTCATCTAAAGTTACCTGTGAGGAGGAATCTCTTGTAACACAAGGGAACTAGCAGCTATCATCACATATTCACCAACTTTCAAATTCCCAAGTATAGTTGCATGAGCTCCAATTAGCACACCTTCAGCAACTTTGGGGTGCCGATCACCTGTTTCCCTTCCGGTGTCACCCAAAGTTACACCCTGGAAAAAACATTGTTGGAAATCCAACATTAACGAAAGATAAATGACTTTTTCATAATATTTAGATAACTATAAACCTAATCTTCTAAACTAATTTTATAAGATTGAGTTAAACTTATTACTACTATCGAAATGTATTTTAACGATAATTTGTTGGACTTGTTAAGTTATCAATTATCGGATCGCTATATAAATCTCCTGCACAAGTTGGAGGATCTCGAAGATAAGAAGGATGTGCAATCCAATCAACTATTTATATTTTAATGATTTCTTCATTTAATAAATTAGAGTATATGAACTTCATATCATAATATCTTGGATATAATTATTTATGTTTTATTGAGTAACATACATAAATTACATATGAGAATATCTCATTTTTAAACATAAGATGGATAAATTATGATCACATAATTAACAACTAAAAAAATCCAAACAACTAAATATAAAGATGAATTAAATAAAAAAAATTTTGTAGTTACTTTAGCCATCATTTATAAAACATCACTCACTTACTTGCATCAGTGAAACTCTGTTTCCAATTATAGCAGTTTCACCAATAACAACACCAGTCCCATGATCTACTAAAATTCCATTCCCAATTTTCGCAGCTGTATGACAAAACCATAAAAATGAAACTGTTGGAAGTAACCACTTGAACAATGAATATAATAGATGGAACATATAAAGACGAAACTAATTATTGTATTCAGGAAATTCGTTATCATATGCCTCCATATTCCAAGTACTAAATTATGTAAGCCTTGTATACAGAAAAAATATGGCAGGCATGATATTCTGCAATTGCTTTCCTAGCAGTTCCCAAGAACACAGTCCTTTGCATGTAAAAAATTATCACATAGTTCTTACTATACTAAAGTATTCCTTATTTGCATGCAAACGTGGACCTAACATACCGGGATGTATATCAACTCCAAAAACCTGCAGTGCAGAAAATAAGGGGTTGGATCATCAGCAACAGGAATATGAAATACCCTTATGGAGTTTTCTCCATTTTTTTACCAAGTGCAAACACTACCTCACTAACTCGACTCTGCAAAACTAAGGCTAAGACTTTGCGTCCCTGGCCCCACAAAGCATGGGCTACTCGGTATACTTGCAAAGATTGGTAACCCTGTCAGAGAACAAATCCTATGAACGAAAGGTAAATGTTGGTGGAGGGCCACAAAATATAGAACAAAATGCTTCACCATTTTATTCGTTCAAATGCTTCAGCATATATAATGAACAAGTTAGTACCATTAGAGGATTCAGAAACATTAAACAGTAGCACCCTCATCATAGCAAAGTACACAGGAAGTAAAAAGAGAGACATTCCTTTGCATAAATTTATTTTATGACTAATGAGAAAGGAATAATTTCAGAGAACCTACGAGATATTCATTGGTGGAAGAATAAATAATGAACTTGGGAGTAACCTACATTTTTTATTTATTGATTTAAATTATCATTTATATTTTTTTGTTTAACAATCACAACCCGCTCTATTATTATTGTAAATTTTCATTGCTAGATAGGTTTTGAATTTTATTCACAAAAATTATTATTGGATTCGTTGAAAGACGACTTGGAAATATTTGACCACTTCTACCGTATCATCTTCTTTCTAGCGTTAGACAAGTTTACGCTAGAATCATCGTAATTTGATAGCAAAACGAAAGCTATGAAAGAACTATGACTAATATATACACTTAGGATTTAAAAAACATAATAAAGCAAGTCAAGTGCATATTACTTTTCTGGGGGAAACTGAATGATTTACCTTCATGTATAGAAGTGCTGAGCAATATGACAAACAAGAAGGATCTCGATCTTTAAATGCCTATCAGAAAATAGTTCCAAAAAGAATCAAATTAGATCATTATGCAATGCAAATTCCAAAGGTATAGAAGATGAACTTCATGTACTACTCCTATATATACATAAAGAACATTACTTACCTGAATATCCAAGCGAATCGAATGCTGGATACCTTTATCATGCTTCATCACAGTAGAAAATATATCCATCAGCTGAGTGGCCAAAAGAGTAGGCTTTTGGAGTCGGTTGGCAAGAGCAAAGGCTAATGCTTGCTCCAAGCAATCATGAGATAGAATAGTGGCATAGAAGAAGCTACTTAAAATTGGCTCCCTTTCTGCCTGCACTCAAATAATGGCATATCATGAAGCTATCAAACATGTAAATGTTCTCCAACACTCATCATATATGCAAAATGAAGCATCTATGTTCATATTTCATCGTATACTTGTTGGAGATCCTACATCGACTAGAGATTAGAGTCTTTCATTGTATATAAGTGGGTGCAAACCTCATCCCTATGAGCCGGTGAGCCGGTTTTATGGGGTTGAGTTAGGCTTAAAGTTCACTTCGTAACAATACTTAAACACAGTTTATGATTAGTGGGGAAAAACAGAACAAACAATCCATGAACTTCTGTGTTCAAACCACCTTAATCAATCTTTGTCATCCTTTTCTCATTAGTTGTCACACCAATATTTTCTTGTATACAATCATTACTTAGCTTATTACACATTTATCTACCATTCTCATCTCTTTTATTTTATTGTTGTGCCTTTAGCCTAAAATCAGCTACATAGTCAGCATCCAATATGCATGGCTTGGAAAATGCAACCAAAGAAAGTGAGGGAACATAAGGCATAAAAAAAGAGGAAAAATATTATTGGTACCTCTAACTTGGCTTCTTTTCTGACATCATCCCAGATAGGATCAAAACAATCGAAATTTTTAAGTGAAGAATCCAACACAGGGTTGGGAATTCCCATGGCATAAATGGGGAAAACCTTCTCCAAATGAGGAGGCCAAAAAGAAAAGGAACCAATACTATTAGGTTTGCCTTCCTCAGCTTCATGTTCAGACATAGTTTCAGGAAGATAAACCAAGGGCTTGTGTAGTTATTGAGAGAAAATGAGATAAGAGAAAAATCAAAGTGCTGGTGGCTGCTGCTGGGTAAGTGTGTTATCTATGCATTCTTATTATAGTTGTATGATGGAATGGAAAATATTACTTTAACAACTACATAATTATTTTAAAATTGTTTTATAAAAAAAAAAATCAGTTACAATCTGATGCAAGATTCTTAATATATGAACAATATAATGGAATTGTATTTGCTGTCACAGACTCAATGCAACAATTATTATAATGAACTATGGAAAAGGGTTGGATTAGAATGAATGAAATGTAACCAAGAGTGTCATTTTCAATGGTAGTTTTGAGTTCTAAGTTTTAACCTTTTTTTTATGAATTGAATTCAAGAGGTAGGATTTGGAGTTGGTTTATTTATACTTCATGCATATGCATGAACTTTGTGGTAAAATATGTATTTTATTTATCACGTACCATCAGTGGAATCGTATATGTGCAAAAGTCAAAAACAGTGGTAAGAATGGTTATACAGAAAGTGGGATTCGAGTTTAAAATCAATTGATAACACTTTTTATATAACTTTTAATGCTTAAAATTTATCGAATTCTAATAGGATTCATTTAATGTAGTTATTCAACTGTGTACAATCACATTGGATTGGATATATATAATAATAATTTAGTCTTTATGCATAAATTATTGTTCAAATTGACACTTTTAGTTTTTTTTATACTTGAGATATTTTTAAGTGGTTCTGGTGTGTGTATTTATCTTACCCTTATGTTTCTTGTTTGGACAATGCAAAATAAGTTAAATTCAAAGAAGAATAATAAGAAAGGATTAAAGTTGAATAAAAGTATATATATTAATGAAATTCTCTATTATTAATTAATTTTCTTCTCATTAACTTAGTTATTACAATTTCATACTCAACCATTACTTGACAAAACCAATAATGAATAAAAAAAAGAAGTGAAGAATATATATATACACTAGTCTTCCACAAATCTTCAACTCTTGTTTCATTGGATGCTTTGGTGCCTCTTCTACATTAGGAGTGGCTGTTTTTCTTCTTTGTCCCTTCAGAGTGATTATATAATGTGTGCTATATTATTGTCAATTTTTAAAATGACCAGAATTTATGTATTAAAAAATTATTTTACTGACAGAAGTAAAGTTTTATTTGATCTTTAATTACGAGTTTTTAGACATTGGTTTGAAGTTACCAATCGAATTCTTCCTATACTATACTAAAAATAAAAAAATAAAAAAAACTCCAATTTTGAAATTAACTAAAGTGGTGTTTTAGTAAAATTTGTTTTACTTTAAAATCGTTCTCCTTTTAATGTTAAATTAATATTAAAAATAATTTTCATTTATATATTATTAAAGGATCAATCATTGAATATTAAATTGATAATTTGTTCATGTTTGGGAGATTAAATTGGATTTTAATTTTTTAGTTAAAAAAACTAAAAAAGACCACGAAATAACATAGAAAAAGAAGATAATATTATACTTCCGTTCAAAATCAGGTGATCTGAGATAAGAAAAGAAAAAATATTTTATTTGAATAATTTTCTTATAAATATTTAAAAAAGTTTGTTTTAATATAAATTTTAATTAATTTTTTTCTTTTTCTATAAGTGTTTATAAGAAAGTTACCATGCCTAAATTTTAATTAATTTTTTTTCTTTTTCTAAAAGTGTTTATAAGAAAGTTACCATGCCTAAATTCGAACTCAAATATTAGGTGATATTATGTAATATAATCATAGCATTTATGTGATATAATCATAGATATTGTGCAGAACATTTATGTGATATAATTGGAAATATTGTGTATTAATAGAACGTTAATCATGGTTTTACTGAAAGTTTTGTCTACTTAATTATCACATGAAGCAAATTTCAATTATTTCATTTCACGAAGAATATTCTTCATTAAGAAAACAATATACCTTGTTCAATTGTTATAACATTTGTCATTTATGAAAAGAGTTTTTTTAAGCTTATAACATACTTCCTATACAAGACCAAATTAGTTATGGTACTAATACTTTGTGGTGTTTACAATGAATCTTTGATGGTGTTCATTAAAAGAGAAAACCACACCATAAATCCATAAATCAAACATTGACAACCACAATCGAAGATTTAGCAAGTGCAACCCACGTTAGAAAATAAATAGAAAACAACAACAACAAAATCACAAGCCTGATCGTCATTGTTAACATTACTAGAGTGTAAAAAATCACTCTCAAAATCTCGTAAACATTGTATACACAAAATTCCAAATCCGTTTCCCTCCAATGTTAAAAATTGTCTTTTCCACCTCACAAAATATCAATAAATACCATGTTTTACTCTTTAATAACGTTAAAAAAAACTAAATTAAATTATTTTTAAAAATTTGAAACAATATTAAATAAAATAACTTAAAGGATTTAATTGATTTTTAGTTATTTATATATTTATATTGATATTAAACTTTTATAAACTAACTTTCGGAATGCATTTTCTAGAAACTTCTTTTCCATAATTGGGGTTTAGAAGACACTTCACAACCATTAAAAGAAAACTACTATTTTCCACGTACCTGACGCTAGCCAACTTCAAATCACTACCACCAAAGCTTGTCGGAATACTTCTATTCTGAACCTCCATGAGAAAAACCGGGTAAAACTTATGGGGTACAATTAGATATTACGAGGGTCAAAAAAGCAAAACCACAAAAAATTATAACTTCCATTGGACTAGATATTTTTTACCCAACTCGTAACTTAAATAGCCTTAAATTGAATCGACATATTTTATAAATCATCACTTATATTTTAAAAATAAGTGATATCATTTTTTAAAATATATATTATAATTTACATATACATTTATTACATCTAAATTAAATATTAATCTGATTAACAGATTTAAATTAAAAATATTTAATGTAATTTATTTTAATTTTTTTTAAAGTGGACTAAAGTATTATAATTTACATATTAATTTATTATATCTAAAATTAATATTAATTTAGTTAATATAACTTACTTTATTTCACTTTTCATTATTTTTTTCCTCTTTATTTATTTATTTTCTTAATATTTTTAAAACGTTCGTTGGCCCAATCCCAAAATGTTTCAATGTATTTAGATATCAGATTTGACACATGACTTTCTAAATAGTATAGAGAGTTGCTAAATGACAAATGATTAGTGATTTTTTTTTTACTATTTTTGTTGTTACTACAGCAAAAACAACATTATTAAGATGGTGACACATTAGTTATTAATTGATTTAAATAATATATAATAGTATTAAGATTAAATTAAATTAGTTTTTAAAACCAAATAAAAACGTGCTTTAATATTTGTTTAGTGAATATTTTAAATGGAAATAAAAAATGGTGAGAAATAAAAGAGGCAAAGTGAAATATAAAAAAAGAAAAAACATATAAAGTCAAATTCTGAGTAGCCAATAGAATTTCGGTCCTTCCATCATCCCGTGTTGTGTGTGTCCGGTGGACTTTTCTCCATTCTTCCAGATATTCATATTCTCTCCATTTACGCTTTTTTCACACCAAATCCAATTTTTTTTTTGCCCTTTTCAAAACGCAACGCAACGCAATGGCGAGAAGATCCCTACCGCTCCTCAAGGACCTCATCACGCGCTCCTCGCCCAATCGGATCACCGCCCGATCCGTCACCTACATGCACCGTCCGGGCGACGGGACGCCGCGGCCGGTGACGCTCATCCCGGGCGACGGGATTGGGCCGATGGTGACGGGCGCGGTTGAGCAGGTGATGGAGGCGATGCACGCGCCGGTGTACTTTGAGAAGTTCGATGTCCACGGGAACATGAAGGTGATTCCGCAGGACGTGCTGGAGTCGATTCGGAAGAACAAGGTGTGTCTCAAGGGTGGCCTCGTCACCCCCATGGGCGGCGGCGTCAGTTCCCTCAACGTGCAGCTCCGGAAGGAGCTCGATCTATACGCCTCCCTCGTCAACTGCTTCAACCTCCCCGGCTTGGCCACGCGCCACGATAACGTCGACATCGTCGTCATCAGGGAGAACACCGAGGGCGAGTACTCCGGACTCGAACACGAGGTCGTTCCCGGCGTCGTCGAAAGCCTTAAGGTTCGCCTCCTCTCACTTTCACATGCGTTATGCAGTAATTTCTTTGGGATAAATTACCCGACACGACACGACACCACAATCCTGTTGTTTTATTGCATAGAAAACTCTTTCAAATGTCTTTGAACAGAGATGGGTGTGATATTTTTTAATTAAATTAAAGGTTTGTTACTGAAGAGTAAAAAACGAGGGCTGGGAGAAATTTGAGAGGTGGGACATGAGCTTTTTTCATAAACTAAACAATAATTTTTTCTTATCTTTTATAAGTTTTTTTTTTGCAGAAACTTTTTTAACCAGTGCTGAGATTCTACTTGGGTACAAGCTAGAAGTGCTTTTCAGAATTTCTCTTCTAAAAATATAGAGAATTTTCTAGAATAGAAATTATCCCCTTTTACTTTTATGCCAAAGTTCAGACATATTCTCTGTACTTGATTATATCTTGTGATATGATTAGTTAAGTAGATGTTTATCATGTGGAAATTTTTTATTTTTAACTTTTTTTTGGGGGTAAATGTCATTGATAAATTTAAGTGATTGGCTTTAGGGTGATTGTTATTGTTTTTGAGAAATAGTTGTTATTATTACCGTTTCTTGAGATATTATTTTGATGTAAAAACTAGAATTCTATAAAAGTTGGTGTGTATGACTCTGTTATATATATTGTTTTCTGGAAATAGTTTACCAAATCTTGAAGTCCTGTCGTGATGCATGATGGGTTTGTTTGTGGTTCATCCAATCCTAATATTTTGCTAGGTAATTACGAAGTTCTGTTCAGAGCGTATTGCAAAATATGCATTCGAGTATGCTTACCTGAACAACAGAAAGACCGTGACTGCTGTGCACAAAGCAAATATTATGAAGCTTGCGGATGGTTTATTTTTGGAATCTTGTCGAGAGGTTGCCACAAAATACCCCGGAATCAAGTATAACGAAATTATTGTGGATAACTGCTGCATGCAGCTTGTTTCAAAGCCTGAGCAGTTTGATGTTATGGTATGTTTATTTATAATCAATCTTGCTTTGCAGCTATTAATACTCTTCTGAAATTTTGTCTAATGTATTTATGGAGTAAAAGCAGAGATGTATACAATTTTGTTTTGCAAGGTTGTTTAAACTTCAGTGTCATCAGATTATTGGTGCAAACCAATTATTTGTTTTTGAGCTCATTGGGCTTTTCAGATATTATTTAGTAAATTGGTTGGGTTTTCCTTGTTTGTGTATGCATAAATTAATAGCATCTACCAGAGAAATTAGCTGAGAAATGAGTAGTTGCACAAAAGAGGGTGAAAATTTGTAGCAAAAGTTTAGTTGAGGATAAATCATGTTTCATTTTTGCTATAGGCTTTTCCCTGTTGGTCAAGTAAAAGAATATTTTAAGGTTAAATAATTAAGGAATAAAACAGGGATTCCAATTTTTACTGTTGTGTTCTTTTAAGATTGTTGGCAGTGGAAAAAAAGGAGAGAAAGATTATTGCTTTACCGCATTATCTTGGAAATATTGATAGCATCTTAGTTAACATGTTTATGTCAGAAGAAATGGTTTAACAATGTGGCTATCATAGAGCAAGGATTTGGGATAAGAAATGGTTTAACAATCTGTGATGTGATGGATGATTTTTGTAGGAAAGGGGGCAGGACAGGGGCGGACCTAAGAGTAAGGGAAACGATTTTGAAAATAATAAATATAAATAGTATTATCATATAGTATATAGATTTATACACTTATTCATATATAACTTGACAGTGGAATCAATATATAAATTGTGCGGTGAGGGGTGCAAGTGTCCATCCTTCAATCCTGTTCTCCTTGGACACCTCCATCCAAACATATATCTGGGTAGATGTGTTTGTTCTGTTGTTTGATTTGAAGGGATAGATAAAATTTTCCTTCCTTATCTGTTGGTGTAAGCGAGGATCATTGCTAACGTTTGCTCAATAACCTTAGGTTTTGATGGTTCTGTCTTGCAAAACACTGATCTTAATTTGTTTATGATATTTGTTAAAAGTGTTTTTGAAGTTCACTTGTTCTATTTCCTCTTGCTAGGTGACCCCAAATCTTTATGGAAATCTAATTGCAAATACTGCAGCAGGCATTGCTGGAGGTACTGGAGTTATGCCAGGAGGTATGGTTGTTGCTTACTACTGCATTTAACTTCAGTGATCTCACCTGATTTTCTCCTTTTAAAATACCTCCTTACTTGTTGCTACCTGTTATTATCAGTTGTTTGAATAATGCTCAAACTTGAAAAGACTAGGTTGAATTGATTTGTGAATGTAACAAGATATCATTATTCTGCATCTGGGGAGTGATTTTATTCATTGTAAAACTTTGCAAATAAATGTGCATCTTAGGGCATTAGATTCTTTGGTCATATAGGACTTGTATACTGGGAAGTACACTTGGTAATGGTGATACCAATGAAATGGTGATTTTAGTGTCTATGATGGTACGGTAAGATTGAGATGATTGCTCTTTTGAATTTTGTAGTGAAGGAATAGTTACTTGGAAAAATCATTCTCTGTCCTCAAATATGAGTTTTGCAGGTAATGTTGGAGCCGAGCACGCTGTGTTTGAGCAAGGTGCTTCAGCAGGAAATGTTGGTAATGAACAAGTATTAGAGCAAAAGGTTGCCAATCCAGTGGCTCTTCTTCTCTCGTCAGCTATGATGCTTAGGCATCTTCAGTTTCCTGCCTTTGCTGACCGTTTGGAAACTGCTGTGGAACATGTCATTCTGGACGGCAAATACCGAACAAAGGATCTTGGAGGGTCAAGCACCACCCAAGAGGTTGTGGATGCAGTTATAAATGCTTTAGATTGAGATTTCCCAAATCAAACCGGCCTGGTATATTCTTTTCTAACTAATTTTACCAGCATTGTTTTGCTCCCATCAAGTGGGAAATAGCATTTTTTTGTCCTCAATAAAATTTATGCCCTACAGAAAACCATGTAATTCTTTTTTTACCTGAACAATTTGTAGAGTGTGATAATTGTTTCCCTCCTATTTTAAAACCCAGGATTTTACGACCTAGCAATTATTTTATAGTTCTGATTAGGAAGAACGTAAATCGTTCCTCAAGATTGTTGTCTTTGCTTTATTTTCTGTCTAGTTATGTATGGATGGTTCTCTCAATCTTACTGCTGAACTATTTGAAAAGTTTAAACAAGTCTATGATTTCCAATGACCCATTTATATTTTGAGCACTAATTATTTTTAATTGTTTATCTAATAAATTAAATATTTTGATCTAAGTTTCTTTTGTTATCAACCCTACATTTTATCCTTTGTTGTTCTCATCCACCATTTTCCTTTGTTTTTTGTCTCCGTCTTTTGTCTCTGTTGTTTGCCTCCACTATTCGTCTCTGCCATTTGTCTTTTTCATTTGCCTCCATTGTTCACTTTTGTCACCTTTCTCCAACAACAATCTCATCTTCTACCTTTGTTTCATGTGAAATGTTTTTCATTCTTTTATTTGAAAACATTATCTACCTTCTTCGTCATCTCCCATCTCTTTATCATTGTCTTGGTTATAGAATACAAGCTCTTCCTCAAGGGCATAAATCACACCAACAAGCATTACATAGTTCTATTATATTTTTTGCACTTGATTGGGTGGAAATGGTGAGTATGTGGTGTGATAATGTTCATTTGTAGTTATTTTTTTTTATTATTGATTATTCTTATATGAAATCGAGTGGTAGTTATTAGTGAAATGTTTTGGAAATTTCAATTGTTCGATCGTTCACAAATGGAAAAGATTAGTTTTATTGGATCTACATCTACCACTAACATGGGAAATATGAATGTGTCTAGTCCTATGCCATCACTAACGTTCTCTAAAAGTATTACTCAATATCTAGAGTTCCTACATCTAGAATCATTTAAATCATGTCAACAACTTTAGAGAAAACATAGAAAGGCTTCTTTGAAAGTTAGGATTCATTGGAATAATGTAGTAGATAATGATACAATTTACAAGCATTATTACAAATCATATAAGGCTAATATTTTATGGAAATACTAAGTTGATTAAACATTTGAATGGTTCTTATATAACCTCTAAAAAGAATGTTGATAGAAACAGATAACATTAAATATTGGAAAAGAATGTGAGGGTCATGAATTTGAAACCCATTGAATTCTTCCAGTAACATCTTGATAAAAATTAAGTCGATATTCTTAATTAAAGTCGAACCAAAAAAAATATAAAATTAAAAAACGTTTATTTAAGAAAAAAGAGTATATAAAAATTAAAATTCTTATTTTTAAGTAGAGTTTGCAATTATCTAATTTCAAATAATCAAATTACTTATAAATTTCTAAAATTTCAATTTCCTTAGAATTTTTTACCAAACAATATATTTTATCATAAAATATTTTAAATAAAAAAATAAATTACTTATCAAATTTATCTATCCAAACATAGTTTGATTAACAAGAATATAAGAGTGTAAGTTTGTTTATAATAACAACATAAAGTTAAGAAATGAAAAAAAATAGATAAAATAAGTTTTAAAAAGTGCATAATCATTAAAAAGAAACGAAATAAACTAGAATGATAAGCATTAAACTTTCATAAAAGAAATCGTACAAAAATAACAGATTATATTTTTTATATAATCAATTATGCCATAAATATTAATATTGAATATGTTTTTGACATAATTTACAAATTCATTATAATATTTAATTTTGTTATTAAATTTTTATTAATAATTAGTATCTTTTGTTAAAAAAATAATATTTGAAAACATATTTTTTTTCAATTTAAAGAATTTATTTTCACTTTATTTATTTATTTATTTATTTAATCTTTTACTCTCTCTTTAATTCAAATAAAGCTTGAATGAATTCAACACATAATTTGAAAAAGATTTTGTAAAAGGTTTTTTTTAACTGTAGATTTTGTAAAAGGTATCAACGACTCTCCCTACACGTGTTAGTTGATCTTTATTGTAAGAATTATTCAAAAGTGACTCTTTTTTTTTTTTAATTTGACTGTATTAATCTTACGATCTTATTAATCTATAACCATTAATTAATAAAGAAAACACACTCATAATTCTTTTTTGATACATTTCCTTACATCTTACACTTAATTTATAATCTATAACGATTACTATAATTATTAAAACAAATAATAAACACATACACTTTTATAATTATCTTTTTTATACATTTTCTTATGATTTTACACTTAATCTTTTTTACATATTTTGGTACTATTTTACCTTTGTTTGATATAAATCCATATATATTAAAATAATTGTGTCTGCTTATTAAAATAAATAATTAATCTATATTAATTAATAAACAAGATACACTTTCTTTTTGTTTGGTATACACGGTTTTTAGTGTTCTATCCTTAAATAGTAGTATCTGTTTTTACTTATTAAAATAAATAATAAAAAAATTAATTATAATACTTTAATCACTTTTACAAGCAATTTTGGAAATTAATCTATTATTTCATTCAGTACTATATATGTACATTTGTTTAAAAAATAATATCAAAAGACACATTTTTCTGCAGTTGAATAATAAATAATTTTTATATACAAATAAAAAATAATTACTAAATAGACATATTTACTAAATTTTATCATCATAAAAAAATGTGAATTTATAGAGAGACACTAATATATACAGTAAAGATTCCCCGTTTGGGTTAGGTGATATGTTTTTCCAAAAAAAATAATAATACATTTATTTTAATATTTTTTCATATCATTTAATTAAAAAGTTATATTTTATTATATATATTTATTTTTAAATTTATTACATCAATATATACAAATTCTTGGATGAAAACATCTTTTTCCTTTTCAAAAGAGTCTTGATATATTGACATCCTCTCACAGTAACACACATTTGATGCTGTAGATGTGGCATTGACGTGACAAGGTGAGA
>Ga0123342_1005741_pt1 | contig 17741 bp, 11 predicted proteins | sample Turbeawhitnodule_FD_89960 | JGI IMG/M metagenome (GOLD analysis project Ga0123342, IMG submission 89960) | Root nodule microbial communities of legume samples collected from Mexico - Turtle bean Mexico white nodule | ecosystem: Host-associated > Plants > Roots > Nodule | place: Mexico: Nepantla...
ATTCATAGAGAATCATTTCATTGGTATAATAGACTTCCATCTAGTCTGTTCTTAGAATTCTTTATGAATAGGTATAGTCTACCTATGTATCATTTTTGTTAACATGTGGGTTTTGGTCTAGTCCCCCCATATTTTTGTATTTTCTTTCTTTTTCTTTTTTTAATAATACTTTTTTCATGTGATGGCAGATGATTGTTGTTACTTGAGGTGTCAGCCTTGCTGAGATGTCAAGTTGCATAGTGATGCCTAACATGAAAACTTTTATATAAAAAACAATTAGAAAAATAAAACAAGTTAGGAAGAACACAAGGTTTGCGGCAATTGAATAAAAACCACTCAACCACTCCAAGAAAATATTTATTTCCTTAACCAAACCTCTCTTGTGGATTGGATGAGCCTCAAGTGAAAGATGCCAAAGCAAACTACACTTACTCAAAGAACAAATCACCACAAAACTTGAGAAAACAAGAAAAGACAAGCAAGAAAATGCGTAAACAAGAAATAGCTAAACCAAATTGGAAGTAAAAGATATGACAAAACTTGGAAAAGAATATGGAATGAAAAAGACAATCAAGAAAATAAGGCACTCAATGAAAAGATAGCACACAAAAGGAACCTAAAGAATAGTACTAGAATAAGATGAAGAAAACCAAAAATAGTACTACTGGAATTTGTGTAAAAAATGTGTGTGACTTTAACAATTTATGTTTAACTGGATAATGCAAACTGGAAGTTGAAATTTAAACCACTGAAATTTCAAGATCTTATTTCAAATTAGGCACTGAAATCACACAAAAACAGTGCGCCAACTAATTGTGATAAAATTTTCAAAATCCTGCTTCACCATTTTTTCCATGCCAGAATTGCACAATGATTGTATTTGATTTATCATCTTTTTTTTATTTTGAATTTTGATTCACTGTTTTTTCCACTTCTTTTATAACACTTCAAAATACTTAAATCCAGAACGTCAGAAGTTTTCTCCAACAGAATTAATTTTCATAAGCAATTTCAGTCAGCACAAACATTGGAAAATAGAGGAAACCTATTCTGGAATTAAAAAAACAGAATTGAAACTTCAAAGACACAATGGAATTGATGTGTAGAAACTTTTATGGATGTAACAAACAAGCATGAACTCAATTCTAAAAATAAAAATGCACCAACGAATCAAAAACAGAATTATAAAAATTGTACTTGAAGAAAATCAATCAACCAAAATTATGAATAAAAGTACTACATAGAATTGATGACATTTTAGGAGAAACATGACTTTGACAAAACATATATGGATTCAAAAATCAAAATGACTCAAACACAATTAATTTATACCAATTAAAATAGCAAGAAACACTCAATTAAAGAAAAACAAACAAAAAAATAGCTAACACAAAATCCCAATTAAAGTGTCAATCAACTCAAAAAAAAAAATTGAACACAACCATAGCTCTAGATACCACATGATGAGAGTTGATTTTGAGATTCATTAATTTGTGACACTTTAAGAACAAAATAAGGAGGCTTAAGGAAACATCAATTAAGTTCAATGCCTTCCAAATGATGAACCAAACTCATGAACATGAGTGTCATCTCCTTACACAACAATTGAATAGTAAAAACACAAGAACAACAAGAGAACAATGGAATTTGGTGCGGAAACTTAAAGAAGGCAAGAACAAGACATTGAACTGATTAGAAACACAACGTAAATAAATTGAACCGATTGAATTAAACAAGAACACAAACTACCAAATAGAAATGAAGAACAAACACAATTGACCGAATAGAATTTTGAGATTCATTAATATTGTGACACTTTAAGAACATGATGATGAATTGACTAAAAGAAGACAAGGTGCAGCATAATAAGGAGGCTTAAGGAAACATCAATGGAGTTCAATTCCTTCCAAATGATTAACCAAACTCATAGAGCATGAGTGTCATATCCTTACACAACAATATAATGCAGAAATTGAAAGGAAAGCAAGATCAACACATTAAACCAAATATAAACACAATATAAAGCAAATGAACTAATTGGAATGAAGAAATAAGTGCAGAATTGAAAAGGAAACACAAGAACAACAAGAACAATCGGTAGAATTGAAGAACAAGACAACATAACCGAATAGAAATTGAAGTATGGAACGGAAATGGAAATGGAAGATGAAAGCAAGAAGAACTTATGTGAATGAAGCCATAGAATGAAAGAACACGCCACTTGGATGGTGATTGATCCAAGATAAGTGCTAGATGATGCCACTTGAGAGCTTCCCAAACTCACAAGATAAGACTAGTAGAAGGAGAACAAGTCTCACACAAATCTCTCCCAATTTGAGTAGACTAACTTTTCTTCAAATTCCAAATCTGAATTTACATGAGCATGGCACCTCTATTTATAGTGTGAGAGGGCTGAAATTAAATTGAGAAAATTCAAATGAAACACATTTGAATTTGGCGCCTAAACCTATGTCACATGGAAGGTGTGACTTTGTTTCTTCTTCTCATAAGCCCTAAACTCCTATCCACACCTCCCTTTTATGTCTATTAATCCTACTCTTTGCTTATTCTACTATTTGGACCCCTACAATTGAGCCCAACTTTTTTACAACATTTCCTACTCACTAAGAAGACTAGTAGGAAGAATTTGAGATGTTCTGGCTCATGGCTTCTTCTTCTACTGATATTGTCTTGATGTTTGGTGAGCCTCAGCATTATATTTTGAGATAACTTCCCTTTTTGGATTTTGCTTGTAGTGTCTTTGGTCATCTTTGGGTTTATATCACAACGCCACCGCTACTTTCATAGGTTTGTATCTTGATTTTCATGTTTCGCAAAGGAAGTGTTAAAAAGTTCTCATTTTTTCAAATATTTCGTATTTTTTTCAGAACACATTCTCTTAAAATTTTGGATCTGGCATGGGCCATTTTGTACTTTCAGTAATGTTAGATCTGATTTTATACTTCTATCGGTTTTCTTGCATTTAGTTCTTTTGTTTTTATTACCTGATTATGTTAAGTCATTAATGTTTATCTATGCACTTTCTATCTCACTTTTTCTCCTTTTGATTTCTTTACGCTTTTAGTAATCTATGAACGTTGTCGCTACTTTTATAGCTTTGTTTCTTGATTTTTCATGTTTTCAAACTGATTCCACAGTATATCAAGCACCAAGGTAAGATTTTTTCCTTCTTTTGTACGCATGGGAAAGCAAGAATGCATGGTTCAATGAAATTGGTAAGATTTCCCGATTATGGATTCCATTCTTTTATATTTTCGTTCTTCTGTACACATGTTTGTTTTCATTATGGGTTTTTTAATCGTTAATGGATTAAGTTTTTTTTTTTTTTGGTAGTTAGTGTTTCGACTTTTTGTCCTTTGAAACGTATTTCAAATTTTTCATTTGAAAGACATTTCCTTTCTATTGTTAAACTCTCTTCTAAAACTTTATCTGACTCCTTATAATATTTAGTCGTTTATGGTTTCCACCTTTTTCTGTCTATGTTTTGTATCTGTGTATTTTGGCAATCTGTGTATTATTTCAAAACTTTCGAAGCAAGGGTTCTTTTTTTTTGCTAAACAAAAAGCCTCTTTTGCAAATGTTCAAAACAAACCTACCTAAAATTCCCATTTTTTTGCATAGTAGGGTTTTGAGATCATGCTAGAAATTTCAAAAATGTTGTACTTTCTGTTTCACTTTTTAGACACATTACTTGGACCTTGAATTGTTTAGTGTGATTGTTTATACATACATGTATGTTCAAATGTTTTCTTCATGCAACCTGAAAAATATATTTCCTGCACTTTTCATGTTTTAAAAGTCAAACATCAATTTCATTAATCGCAATATTGAAAGTAGAAACGTGTTCTTTTGAATCTAAAAGAAAAATTGTTTGCATGTTTTAAAGTTTCGATTTTTTTATATGCTTAATATCTTTTGTATAAAACCTGACATGCTTAATTTCTTTTATTGTCCTTCATTGAAAATTTTCAAACTTCCTTTTTTTTCACTACATGTATATTTTATTTCATGTTATTTATGATTTTTTTTGTCTTATGCCATATTTGAACTAAAGTCACATTTATTTTCCTCAACTTTATTATATGTTTTAGTTTTTGTTTATTTTTTAAAATTCTATTTATTTCATGTAACTGAATTCTTTTGAGTTAAAGTTGTATTTTTGGACATTTGAAATGTATTTCAAATTTTCATCCGAAAGACATTTCCTTTCTATTGTTAAACTCTCTTCTAAAACCTTATCAAATTCATTCTAATTTTTAGTCATTTAGGGCCTCTTTGTATCCCACGGCGAAAATGCAATGTTTTACTGTTTCTAAAGAAAGCATGCAAAATAAGATAATCATCACGCAAAACAAGAACACTTTTTAACCTCAGACTTTCTTCCCTTCTCATAAGAGATTTGCAAAGAAAGTCTTAAATATATATATATATATATATATATATATTTATAATTAATTATTTGTAATTTAATTTTTTATCCTTTTCTATTTTAAACTCAAATAATATTTATTTAAAATAAAACTACATAATTAAATATAATACAATAAAAAAATAAAAATAAAATAAAGTAGAAACATGTTCTTTTGAATCTAAAAGCAAATTCTTTAGCACGTTTTAAAGTTTCGATTTTTAATATCTTCTATATGTAACCTGACATGCTTAATTTCGTTTTTGTCATTCATTGAGAATTTTAAAACTTAATATTTTTTTCATTACCTATATTTTTTTTCATGTTATGTATGATTATTTTTATCTTATGACATATTTGAACTAAAGTCATGTTTATTCTTAGGTAAAACTATTTCCCATTTGAAAATTTCAATGTTTGTTTTTGTGTCACAATACTCTTATTATGTTTTCTAACTATTCCTAGCTATTTCAATTTGAAATTGTAAAGTTGTTTTTTGATATTTTTGAAAATAATTTTGTACCACTTCTTCAGTGTGTGTATATATATATATATATATATCGGTATGTTTGTGTTTCACATTGACCATTGCATTCTACATTTTCCTTTTACTCAAAGGTCACCCTTACAATGTCTGTGTTAAGACAAAATACAAATTGTGTCAAAGATGTTAATCCACAAAGTGAAAATTGGATCCGGATAGAAAGGGTTATACGTTTGTGGTTTGTTTCTGACTTCAGGAAAACAAAGTTTCCATTCTCCATGTAAATGGTGATACAAGACAAAGATGTAAAATACTTTATCATTTTCTTTCATATTTTTTTGTACTACAGTTTAATGTAATTTTTATTAATCATGCTTAATGTTTGTTGCTATCTTTGAGAGTGATAGATTTCATGTTTCCGTTAGAAGAACACTAATTTATAAATTTCAAAATGATATTTTTGAGGATAAAGTTTATTCTTTCAATTTATTTAGTGTGTCTACTAATTCAAGATCTTATCGCACTACTTGTCACCAATACAAAATAAATTTTCAGTTTGGAACCAAAGTAACTTGTGTTGGTAATGATCTGGTTTCATGTGCAATACCTCAGTACACTCCAATGTCTATGTTAAGGGCCCCTGGTTTTGATATTGACTACTTAGTGGGTAAGTAATATTCTTTTACTTGAACAGATTTCTTTGGACATGTGTTTAAATGAATATGTTTTTACAGATGTTATTGGAATATTAACTGGTGTGGGAACTGAAAGAGAGATGAATAGATCAAGGTCATCAACTAAGTTAAATATGATTTCTTTTGAAGTTGATGGGTAAGCTAATATTGTGTACCATAACGAATCTAAAATGTGTTTTCTTACAATTGTAATTTTAATTTACAGCAGCTACCGCATGGAGTGTACTTTATTTGGTAATTATGTTGATTAGCCCAATGCATTTTTGTCATGTGGAGAGTTGCAAAATATTGTCAGCAGTGTGCAGTTTGCTAAAGTAAAGATTTTCCAGGGTATGTGAAGTGATGAATGTGTAATTTAATTTAATTTTTTAATTTTTTATTTATTGTATTTACATTATTTTTGCTATAAAACAATGCCTTATATTTCAATGTAGACAAGGTTTGTCTACAAAATTGCTTGGACTGTACGAAAATAATATATAACATTCAGTCTAAAGACGCAACCGAACTCAAGAAAAGGTTAGTTTAATACATTGTTATTCGATACTTAAAAGGTATGATCCTTTCTAACCACAACTTTTACATATGTAGGATGATTGAAAGTACAAATTCTCCTACACAGGGACTCAATCAATTGTGTGATTCTGGAAAACAGATTGTTGAGGATGAAATACTATTCAAGGCCTGAAAGATTGCAAAGAAGTATTAATATTATGTTTTAACAGTTTATTGAAATGTATTATTAATAGTTTAAGATCAATTTTTTTTCTTTTTACAGGAAAGCACTTTTGTTATCTTAGCTACAATAAAACATATTGTAGTTTATGACGATTGGTGGTACACGGCTTGCTTATGCGGTAAAGTTGTTTACCCGGATTCAAAAATGTTTTTTGTGAGAAATGTAACAAACATGCTTTTTTGTGTTTGCCTGAATTTATTTTTCATTACATATTACTTATTACTTATCGTATTATTATGTTAAATACCTATTATTATTGTGTTAATAATTAACTATTAATTAATTATTAATTATTAATTATATTCATTAAATTATAGATAGAATTTGTAAACCTTTTTTTTTATTTTATATCTCAGGTATAAGCTAAAGGTGCGAGTAATTGATGAAACGGATTTCACTACTTTTGTTCTATTTGACAAGGATGTCACTACACTGATCAATAAATCTTGCGCAAAATTATTTCAAAGCTATGAGAAGGTAAATTTTCCAACCGTGCATATGTCTATTTATGCATATAAGAAAAGGTTATTATATTAATTGATATTTGTATTTCAATATTTAGAACAGTGATTATGGTGTACTACCAAAAGAATTTGATCTTTTGATTGACAAAGTTGTGTTGTTTAAAGTTGGTTGTGTTAAAGATCAAACTCTTAGGTTTGACCAATCATTACGTGTCAAAAAGTGTGTATTGATGATAGTATTATACAAAGGTTTTGTGATGGTCGTGTGGAAAATGTGGTATGTTTTCTAATTTCAGTCTATTCTGACTTACATTTTACCCTGGAAATCCTTATCTATAGTGTTTTAGTTTAATTTAATTTTCATGTTGAGAAGGAACTTCATTCTCAGAAGAAAAGACTGTGGACTGTTAAAGATGTCGAACAGGATGATTCCTCTGTACCACTTTCTCAAGTAATTTTCATTTAAAGTATTATTTTAAAAAATTCAATAATTTAATCTTACTAATATGTTTTGTTATCATTACAGGATTTATTTAATAAATTTTCCAATGAAGTTGTTGATTTGCAATCTAAAATTGTTGATTTAGGCAGTGATAGTCTCTTACCTACTAAAGTGGTTGTTCCAAGGCTTATAAGAGATTTTGCTTCACCTGCGCACACACCCAATGATGATATCCCACTAAGCATATTAAGGAAAAATATCAAGATCGAAAAGGGAGTAGTATAATTTCATACTGTTTCTCTAATGTTTTGTAACTTGAATGATCTATTTTCATGTATTGTAAACTTTCTTTAATTTCTATGTAGAACATATTATGATGTATTAGTACAATTATATTCTTAAATCTGTTTAGGTAATATTGTTGTTTCATATGTTGACATTATGTTTCAGGTACGTAATGACCTTATAGTTAATTTTAGTGTTATATTTTGTTGTTTTTCAATTTTATGTGTACATTTTAATTTATTTAATGAGTTTGTTTTTGTGTAATTCATATAATGGATTACTTTTTGTAACTGTATTTCGTAACAATGGTTCTTTCATGAAAGCTCATAATTGTAATGGTAAGTGAATCGTCTTTTAGTTTTTCTTTAATTCATGAATTTATATAGAATAATATAATATTTTATAAATTATAATGTGTTTTTTTTTAAGGTTATTGAAATATTGTTTTCCTTTCAGAGGTTCCATTATTACAGGTATTGTTTTTTCGTCAATTCAATTTTTATAGATAATACCTTACTATGTGATAAAAAAAAATTATCTAATGTTATCTTTGTCCTTATAAAAAATATTTTTTAAAAAAAATATATTCACATTACACTAAACCTCTAAAGATTCAAACGCATATATAGGATTGCATTAAATACATGTCAACAATTAAGGCATCAATTGATTTTTTATTTTTTCATAAACTTTGTCCCTTCTGTATCCTTTACACTTTTCTCAAAGTATTCATTTCATCTTCCTAGATTAATTACATATTATGGCAAAAAGTAATAATTACAAAAGTTAAAAGTATTATATTTTAAATTTAATATCAAATTAGATTTTAAATTTTAAATTTGAATTACAGGAAGGTTATTTAAGTTTTTAGATATTCTTTTATTTCCTTATTATATATTTGATTATAATATATATATATATATTTAATATATTTAGTATATATATATATATATATATATATTTAATATATATATATATATATTTAATATATATATATATATATTTAATATATATATATATATATATTGGACAAATTATAATACAGTTTTATGTTCACTATTTTAATTTATTATTATATAATGCTAATTAATCATATGTGTCATTAATATTATTATTATTTATCTATAAAAAATTGTTGTATTTTTTATTAATTATTTGTTAATAATTTACTTCAACTCAAAAGATCATGTTGTATAAGGCAATGGAAAATCGAAACGTCAAAGAATAACTACAGGTGACATACTCATCTACTTTGCTTTTTATAATTTTTTCTTTTCGTATTTATTGGTCTTTAATTTATTATTATTTATTAATTTTTTTAGTATCATTATTGGATTTTAATTATTTTTTTATTATTATTTAATATTGGAATTGAAAGGACATGTTTCAGAAAAAACTTATCGTAGATTTGTGATTGAAAAGACATGTTTGTTATAAATAAGTAACATAGGGATTTTTATTACTCACAATCCTAATGCTTTCTTCTTTGTAAGTTCTTAAATTACCCTTGCCTACTTCCATCGCCATCATCTTTCTTTGTCTCACTGTCATGGCTGTCATTAATGAAGAGATCGTAAAACTTGATACTCGAGGTCTGTTTACAACAGTTAACATTCGTGCAGAGGTATATTTTCTTCCTCATATTCCTACTTTTTCATAGTTTTTTCAGTTCTTTGAGTATTTTTATGGTTTTAAAATGGATAGAATAGGCACGTAGATCGTGCATTCGCCATCGAGTTTGAAAATGAACTAGGTGAGGAATGAACCCTCAGCGACAATCAAGGCAATATCACACGGGTGTGTATAGTATATTATAACAAAGATATACTTTTTCCCCAAATTTTCTATGAATGGTCCAATTTGAGTGATTTTTATGGGTTAAAAGGTCACCACAGTATATTTTTGCGTTACGTGGGTAATAACTCCTTCCATATAACTATTTATATGGGAGAGTTATGTGATAGTGTTGTAAGAAATTTTTTGAATGATGTTCAAGGGAGGGATTCGCTCAACAATGGTCACTTTATACATTTTAGCTTAAAGTTGTCTTCAAAACAAGTCTATGGAGGTTATGTGGTCAGTTTACCATCCTTTCTTTTTAAATGGTTATTGTTATATTCTATTTGTTTTATTAACTAATTATTTGGTTATTGTTGAAGGATATGCCTTCTCCTTTTGCTGAATATGTTCGTAGAGGGAGGTTCAAGAAGGTTACTCTACATGAATCAGTACAAGATGTGGAATGCAACATTTTCAAGTCCAGGTTTCCTTCCAGAAGCATTACACTTGGTAGAGGGTGGAAACATTTTTTTCGTCTTCATTCTATCCATGAAGATGACAAAATTATATTTGAATGTCATAAGAAGAAGCCCTCTTCTGATATCAGGGTTCTACCACTGATGACGAGTCACTACAAAAGACTTAGTGTATAATTAAATTTCTTAAGCTTTAGAATAATCATTTTTATTGTTTTGAACCACATTACTCTTTTTTTAGTTGGTTTATTTTGCAAGTATTGCTTTCTTCCTTTGCTAGTAAGCATCGAGTTTCTACTTTGTTGGAAACCAAAACAATTTATTTGGTTTACTGATTATTTTTATTTTATTCTGATTATGTTTAATTATCTCATTTTAGTTCTTTTTATTTGTTGTTTCCATAATTTGTAATATCTATACATACTGTTTTTAATTTTTCATTTATTATCTGACATACTAATAATGTGTTGGCATTTCTAAATATGATCAACGCTATAACAATTGTCAGTATATTAAAATCATAAACCTGTTTCATATTATTTTTCTATTTTATATATTTCTTCTAAATTATGGAATGCATATATTAATTTGATTTTATATATATTGTTTATTATTAATTAGTCATTCATGTATTAAGTTATGTTTTTTTATCTCGAAACATTTTGATGCATATATGTTCATTTTTGTTGTATCATTTTTTAAATTTGTAGTTATTTGTATGAGTATTATTTCATCCTATAAATATTTGTTGTATTATATTTGAATTTATTTTATATGACAAAAGGTGACTTCATAGTTCAATATGAATTTGCCTACAATCTGTTTCTGGAATAAACACATTTTTTTAGTTTTACAAAAACTTTACTTGCTATAATCTAATGAATTATAATTTTAATTGCAATAATTATTGTGGGATATTTTTTGCAAATTGAACTTAAAGAAGAAAGTTGGTGTTTAATACTTCATTTTTCATGTATATGTCTTATGGGAACGTAGTACTAGAAAGCGTTTTATTTAATATAAAGTAGTTCAAATTATTGTAATGTATTGTAATGTACAAGTTATGGAAAAAAGATTATTCGTTCATTTTTACATATAATTTATGGACCGTTAAGATTGTAAAATTGTGTAATTTTAATGTTGAATTCTTTATGTATTATATTTAATTTCAATTCCTCAATTTCACAATTTTTATATTTAGCCAGAGTTATAATTTTAAAGTGCAATAAAAAAAAGCTAAAATGTGGAATAGCATAAAAATATTGTTAAGAAGAATTAAAGTAGCCCAAGAAATGACATTTGTATTATTTTCCAAGAAAAAAAAGTTGGATAAAATAATATTTAACACTTCGAGAACTTTCATCTCATCATTACTTTCACACTGAGTACAAATTTCGAAGTCAAATTAAAAAGAAAAACAAATATTAGTGCAAATTAAAAATAACTTAATAACATCATTTTCACAGTAAATCATTAACACATAACTGAGGAAGTTTCTGAAAAAGAAAATAAAGTTGGGTGTGCTAATATTAGTGCAAATTCATTTTCCCTTTATCATCTTCTTCGAAATTCATAAGCCAATTGATATTTGTTACAGTTTAGAAACAGCATTACTTGCGAATGCCTCTGCTCTATTCTTTGTTTCAGGCAACTTCTTTTTGTCCATTCTACCAGATTGTGTACTCTGTTTCGGCTTGATTCTGGGAGTGACAAGTGGCACGTTGTAGAAATTACACGTGTCACAAAACTCACCACAGGTGGTTTCTGTTTTTTCATTTTGACTTAATTCTTATTTCTCTATTCTTAAGCGTTAAGACATAAAAACTGTTTCTCTTCTACTGTGAGTTGCCAATATAGAACTTGGTAACCATACACACTGTAGAGGTATCCAAGGAATGGAAAAGGTAATTAAAGTTTGGATCTTTTTTCATTCTGAGCATAAATATTAATTAAAGTTTCCATTTTTAAATGTTTTTAGTTCACAAATTTAAAGTGTATGCATTTCATAAAAAAAAAATGGGGTTATAATCATTTTATTTACCATTGTCTTCTTCATTTATATTTTTTGTTGTTTTATTTCTGTTTTAGTCAAATTGAGAACTACAAAATGAGCATATCTGAAAACGAAGTGTAAGTAAAATGTTATTTTTTTTTCGTGGTATACAAATAGTACGTGTTCTTGCTAGCTATCTATTATTTCAGATATTTCCAATGCAAGGATTCATTTTTTTTTTTTTGTTAAACAAAAAAGTTGTTCTACAATTGTGCAAAAGAAAGTTAGCCAAAGTTACCATTTTTTGCTTATTAGGGTTATCAGATCATGCTATCTTTTTTTAAATTGACGTACTTTATGTTTCTGTTTTTTTACAGTTCTTCATTCTTCTGTGGTTTAAGATGATTGTTTCTAGATACATGCTGGATCAAATGTATTACTATATACAATTTGAAAAGTATATTTCATGCAAGTTTGCTCTTTCAAAAGTCAACCAAATATTCATTAATGGCAATGCTTAAAGTAGAAGGTTGTTCTTTTAGACTGGAACAAGAATTTTGTTTTCACATCTTAAAAGTTAAGTTACCCTTTTTCACAACAACTTCTAGACATGCATTGCATGAGCTTTCTTCATTGAACACTGATACTACCTAAATTGCTAATTCATTTTATGGTTGTTATTATTTGATTTTTTAATTACGTTACATTTCGAAGTTCATTTGATTATTATGCAAAATGAAGAAAAAAAGTAAAAGTGGTATCCCTTTTGAAAGGTAAATTATTGGTTAAACACTTTTAAGTATTAAATATCATTATTATATAAAAATATTAAACCTTTTTATTCGTTAAATATCTTAATATTTAATAACTGCATTATGTCAAAGTAATAACATATAAGGAAGCAGTGTTCCTCACCATGTACCGTAAAAATTGGTGTCAAAACAAAAATAGTGTGAACAATATATTGTACGCACTTAGTCCTCAAAACAGTACATACTTTTATAGCTGGAAATATTTGTTCTTACTACAATACTCTCTGAAATTCAGTCATTCAGCTTGCAATAGTTATGGAGCAACTCAAGCAAAATATTAATAGAAGAAATAGGATTGTTAGCCGTTCTCAAACAAATTCTAATGTATCAAGTACAACAACTACAACTTATATTTAGATTTTTAAGTGTCATATATATTGTTAAATTTTGTTCGTGAAGATGAAAATCAGTTTAGGTATATTCCTAAATATTATTTCTTAAACAAAACAATGATAAATGTTTTATGCTACCAATTACTTGAATCATTGTTATATTCTTTATTTGTTTTTACACGAAATTAATGCTCTTTATTTTTAATAATAGTACATGTCAAAATTTATCTATGTATGTTATTTTGAAAACATGTTAATCCAAATAGAATACACTTAACTCGCATAATTCTATCAACTTAATTTTAATGGTATGTAATTCTTTTATTTATTTATTTTTATATATATATATATATATATATATTTAAAAATTAGGTTCATAAAACAAGTTAGTAGTCAATTATGATGTATAAGTGAATGAACTCTCAACACAACACAATTTATGGTAAAAATATATAAAAAAAAAAATAGATGGTATGTTATAGTTTTTGACAGCTTTAGTGTCTGTGTATAATTTGACCTACTGTTTTACGTGGGTTTTATTTTCCAGAGAATCAAAATCCAAACACAACATGCATATTTGAATCCAGCAATGTAAGAATAACTTTAAATATATTCTATACTTCAAAGTATTGTATCTTATTTTTGTATAATTTTTTTTGTAATTTCTTTTTTTTAGTTCTCAATGTTGATAATGGAAAATATGCCAAAATAAAAAGAAAAAATATATTGTATGAACTGCGCAGCAGAAAAGTCAAAACAATAGGTTGTGAAACATAATTAACTTTTTTATTTTTAATAATAGTACATGTCAAAATTTATCCATGTATTGTTATTTTGAAAACATGTTAATCCAAATGGAATACACTTAACTCACATAATTCTATCAACTTAAGTTTAATGGTATGTAATTCTTTTATTTATATTTATTTATATATATATATATATACATATATATATTTAAAAATTAGGTTCATAAAATAAGTTAATAGTTTGTTATGATGTAAGAGTGAATGAACTCTCAGCGCAATTTATGGTAAAAATATAAAAAAAAAATAGATGGTATGTTATAGTTTTTAACAACTTGAGTGTCTATATATAATTTGATCTATTGTTTTACATGGGTTTTATTTTTTAGAGAATCAAAATCCAAACACAACATGCATATCTGAATCCAGCAATGGTAAGCATAACTTTAAGTATATTCTTTACTTCAAAGTATTGTATCTTATTTATGTATGATTTTCTTTGTAATTTTATTTTTTTTAGTTCTCGATGCTGATAATGGAAAATATGCCAGAAGAAAACGAAAAAATATATTGTATTAACTGCGCAACAAAAAAGTTAAAACAACAGGTAGTGAAAACCTAATTAGCTTTTTTTATATATCTTTATATTTCAAATAGAATTAAAATTATTTTTCAATTGATATCGAATGTGTAAAAAAAATACATAGTAATATTCAAGATATAGATACATTTTGAAGATATTCAAAATTTAAAGTTATTGGATACATTTTTCAAAGTTTAACTTTGATGTAAAATATTTTATAAGTTTTTATATAGTAATTTGTCATTCATGTACCTTATCTTATCACTCATTATGAACTTTTTGTTGTATGTGAAAGTACTTCTAACTCATGTCACGATTTTGGTTCTCGAGCATCAGGAATTATGATAACAAATATCCCTGTTTATGAGAAGCTTACTCCTAAAAATGAATTAATGCATTCAACAACCAAAGTATTGTCATCAATGGGTACAGTTAGTAATGGAGAACTGCTTCAAGGTTAGTTAAGAACGTATTATTAGTTATATTGATTACAATTTAGACTAATACTACATCAATAAACATTTTAATTTTTATTTATATTGTTTTTGTGGAAACATTTTTTTTTTTGTTTATATTAATCAAGTGTTGCCAAATATGCAAGGGTAAAGAGGAAAAACTTCATTTATGATCTGCGCAAAAATGATGACCAAAGAAAAGGTAGTACCAATGACATTTTATTTCATTTAACTCTCGCAATATGTCATTCAATGAAATTTCTAATTATAGTACTAAGGTCAACTCTTATGACTCATTAATTTATTTTTTTTAGGTCAAACTACAGGGAACTCAAGTAAGCAATTTTGGTGTCAAACTTCTCGAAATGGTAAGTCTTTGAAAGACTTTCCAAATCTTCCATAACATATTCATTCATATTCTTTTATTTATCAAAATAGATTCATTATTGATTAATTGAATTATGACAAAATAGAAATGTCTGAAATGCATTGTTCTCTTTTTCAATCTCTTACTCTGGAGCAAGTGGAAGTCTATGAGAATATAATGACAGCAGTCTTGCCAGAGGTTGGTGGTTTTCTTTTCTTATATGGTAATGGAGGAACTGGAAAAACTTTTATGTAGAAAACTTTGTTCACTGCGATTAGATCAAAAGGGTTGATTGTATTGAATGTAGCTTCTAGCGGTATAGCTTCTTTGTTACTTCCAGGAGGAAAAATAACTCATTCTACTTTTTGCATTCCTTTGTTAATAAATGAAAAGTCAACCTGCAATATACTTCAAGGAAGTCTTAGGGCCAAATTGTTGATCGAAACTAAACTAATTATATGGGATGAAGCCCTCGATGATTAATAGGTTATGTTTTGAAGCCTTGGAGAGAACTTTAAGGGATGTCATGAGAGCTGAAAGTGAAGAAAATGCTCTTAAACCTTTTGGTGGTAAAGTCATTGTATTAGGAGGATACTTTCAATAGATATTACCTGCTGTAAAAATGGATCAAGATATGACATTGTGAAGGCAACAGTAAATTACTCATAATTATGGAAAATTGCAAAGTCCTAAAACATACAAAGAATATGAGATTAAAGAGTCATACATCAATGCAAAGTCCAACAGAAATAAAAGAGTTTGTTGATTGGATACTTCACATGGAGATGGAGTTATGGACTTAAATGAGTTGGGACAAGGAAGTATTGAAATATCGGAAGACATTTTTAATTTTAGATGTTGAACAACCTTTATTGCAATTGTTAGAATTTTTTTATCCCTCCTACATAAACAATGTGACCTGTGATGGTTCTTTTGATGGTGTTTAATATTATGTCCTACTACAGAATGTGTGGATCAAGTGAATGAGTTCATTTTATCCTTAATCCCAGGAAATGAAGTTACTTATTTAAGTTCATATACGAATCCGAAGAACAAGAAAATCTTCAAGCTGAGTTGTTTACAACTGAATTTTTGAATGACATCAAATGCTCTCGAATTCCCAATCATTATGTTAAATTAAAAGTTGGAGTTCCAATAATGATTCTAATAAATATTGATCAAGCCAATGGACTTTGCAATGGAACAAGATTATAGGTAACTCACTTGGGGAAGAATGTTATTGGTGTCAAAGTTATTACTGGGGCCAATGTTATTGCTTCTAAGTTTCAAAGACGGCAATTCCCAATATCTGTGTTTTTCCATGACAACAAATAAAAGCCAAGGTCAAACACTCAATAAAGTTGGTTTATCAATTGTAGAATGTGATAGATTTAATTCTGAAATACCTTTGTCATAGTTTTTTTAATTTCATTTCATGTTTTAAAGGAATTTCCTTATCAGAAGAAACGGTTGTGTACTATTAAAGTTCATACATGATGATTCTCTTAAGCACTTGATGAGATATTGCTTACTTAAATTATTAATTTACATAATTTATTCTTACTATTACAAATTTCGTCTATCAATTTTTGTACTTAATATCCCAGGATTGTTAATAAATTGTCAAATCAAGCTCTTGAAATGCAATGTGAAACTGTTGATTTATGGAGTGAAATTCTTTTAAGGGCTACAAACTGTTGTAGTAGCAGCATACACAACACATAAACCAACATCTTTTCCCTCTATTTGTCTTCATAAATAGAATGAAGAAAGGGATTAAAAACAGAATTAAGAAAGAGTTTGTGAATCAAGAATACCTAACTCATTTCTTAAAAAGAAAAACTTGTCTTTTGGGAAAGGTTTTGTGAATATATCAACAAGTTGCAATCTTGTTTCAATGAATTTCATCTCATAATCTCCATTGTTCACATGATCCCTTATGAAGTGATGACGGATCTCAATGTGCTTTGTTCTTGAATGTTGAATCTAATTTTTGGTGAGATTTATAGCACTTGTATTGTCACAAAGCAAAGGCACCTAGCTAATCTTTAGGCCAAAAATCTACTAGTTGTTGTTTGAGCCAAAGAATTTCTGCACAACAACTTCCAGCAGCAATGTATTCAGCCTCTGCAATGGAAATAGCGGAAAGAGCCACACAAGCTTGTTTCTTGCTATGCCAAAAATAGACTTGATCCAAGAAGATGACAAGTGTCACTTGTGCTTTTTCGATCCAGCTTATGTTAGAATATATGGCCTTAAACGAGAGGGGGTGAATTGTTTAAGAGAGGTTTTTGAAAACTTTTAGGAGTTTAACAAAATTCTTTGTGTGAATCCAGAACAGAAATCAGGTTAGCCAAGAACATAAGCAATAAAATAGCAAAGCAACAGAAAAACAATTGGTTGTTTCTTCGAAACAATCGGATGTTTATACCAGTAAAGCTTAAAACAGAATTTAAATGAGTTTGAGGGTGAGAGAGAAATACACCAACAGTTTATATTGGTTCACTCTTAAGCCAAGAGCTACATCCAGTCCCCAGAAAACCACTGGGTAATCCACTAAGTAATCAAACTAGATTACAACACACAAACCACCAAAGTAGTGACCTTGAACCCTTCAAGAAACACACTCCCTTTGGCAAAACACACCAAGAGTATTGATC
>Ga0123342_1005742_pt1 | contig 17739 bp, 19 predicted proteins | sample Turbeawhitnodule_FD_89960 | JGI IMG/M metagenome (GOLD analysis project Ga0123342, IMG submission 89960) | Root nodule microbial communities of legume samples collected from Mexico - Turtle bean Mexico white nodule | ecosystem: Host-associated > Plants > Roots > Nodule | place: Mexico: Nepantla...
CTGATTGCCTCGAAACCGTTAGTTTATGCAGGTCTGCGAACTACGCCATGAAGGCGCCGCGTTTCCGCAGCATTCAAATTGCATAAAGGAGACATAGATGAACAACTCCGATTCCATCATGGACCGCATCTCGCTGACCCGGCGCCATCTTTTGGGTACGCTGGCGGTCGCTGCGGCATCTGCGATTCCAATTGCTGCCTATGCCCAGGCGGCATCCGCTGCTTCCAACAACGCTACAGCACAGGCGATCGCGGACCACTTCTCGAGTGTCGGCACGATGCAGGGCGAATTCGTTCAATTCGGTCCACGCGGCGAGCAGACGGGTGGGAAGTTCTACATCCAGCGCCCCGGCAAGCTGCGCTTCAACTATGACAACCCGTCACCGATCCGTGTCATCGCGGACGGGAAGAACGTCGCTGTCGGAAACATGAAGCTCAAGACCTGGGATCTCTATCCGCTCTCCAAGACGCCGCTCAGCCTGTTGCTGGCGCAGCGTATCGATTTGTCGGCCGGTTCGGTGAAGAGCGTCAAGCAGGAGTCCGACCTGACGACGATCGCCCTCGGCAACAACACGGTTTTCGGTAACTCGACGATTACGATGATGTTCGATCCGAAGACCTATGATCTTCGCCAGTGGACGATCACCGACAACCAGGGCAAGGACACGTCGGTAATGGTCTTCAACGTCAAGACCGGCGTCCAGTTCGACGACAAGGTGTTCAGGGTGCCGTACGAAGTGATCCCGGGAACGGCCGCTTACCGCGACTAATCTTGCTGTTTACAGACGAAACGCCCTGCCATTCCGCGGGGCGTTTTTCTTTGCGCATCCGTTCCATCGACGCAGCCTATGCTCTAAAGCCAGTTCATCTGGTTTTGAAAGGCTATCGAATGGGCTTCTCGGTAACTACTTGGAATATCAATTCTCTGCGGCTGCGCATGCCGATCGTCGAGCAATTCGTCCTCAAGCATAAGCCTGACATCCTCTGCCTCCAGGAAACCAAGGTTCCGAACGACCTGTTTCCTGCCTCGCCGCTGCGCGCGATGGGCTACGAACACATCATCATCCATGGCCAGAAGGGCTATCATGGCGTTGCCATCGCCTCGCGCTTTCCACTGGTCGAGGACCACCGCCAGGACTACTGCAACGTCGGCGACGCGCGACACATCTCGGCCGTCTTCGAGCGCGGTGGCCGGCGCATTCGCCTGCATAATTTCTACGTACCAGCCGGCGGCGACGAACCGGATCGGACGATCAATCCGAAGTTCGGGCACAAGCTTGATTTCGTCGAGGAAATGAAACAACTCAAGGCAAATGGCGAGGCGAACACCTCGGCAATCCTTGTCGGCGACCTTAACATCGCCCCCCTCGAGCACGACGTCTGGTCACACAAGCAGCTGCTCAAGATTGTCAGCCACACGCCTGTGGAGACCGAAGGTCTTCTCGAGGTGATGCAACGTGGCGCCTGGCTCGACTTGATGCGGCAGCACATCCCGGAAAACGAAAAGCTCTATACATGGTGGAGCTATCGCGCCAAGGACTGGGAAGCGGCCGATCGTGGCCGCCGCCTTGACCATATCTGGAGCTCAAAGGACCTTGGACCGCACCTGCAGCGCATCGATATCCTGAAGGAAGCACGCGGCTGGGAACGGCCGTCCGACCATGTGCCGGTCACGGCGCATTTCGATCTCTGATCTGTCAGGCGAAGCGGTGCAGTTGGGCCGCGGCTTTGGCCGCGAGCTCGGCGATGTTGTCGCGGATGCGGCTCTCGATCAGCCGGGCGGCATCCGGATATTCCTCGATCAGCCGATGGAAGAGCGAGCGAGTGATACGGATGATGCTGGTGTCTTCCGTCGCAACAGCGGTAAACTTGCGCTCGACCAGGGTGATCAGCGCAAGTTCGGATAGAAGCGTGCCGGGTCCGACCGTGCTCTGGATTTCGGGCTGACCATCGCGGCCGGTCCGGCTGAGCTCCACGCCCCCACTGAGGATGACATAGGCGCTTTCCGCCGGCGAGCCTTCACGAAAGAGCATCTGGCCGGCTGAAATGACGCGTCGATCCGCACCGAAGGCGATCAGCCGCAGCTGATCCTCGGACATGCTGTGGAACAGCGGCAGCTGCGACAACAGTCGGATGTCATCGTTTAGTGCCATCTTACGGTATGATCTTGTAGCCGCCGTTTTCCGTCACCAGAATTTCGGCATTGGAGGGATCGCGTTCGATCTTCTGGCGCAGACGATAGACATGGGTTTCCAGCGTATGCGTCGTCACGCCGGAATTGTAACCCCATACCTCTTCCAGCAGCACGTCGCGGGTGACGACCTTCTGCTCGGCGCGGTAGAGATAGCGAATGATCGCCGCTTCCTTTTCGGTCAGGCGGATCTTTTGGCCGCTGTCCATGGTAAGGAGCTTCTGGCTCGGCTTGAAGACGTAGGGGCCGACATTGAAGGTGGCGTCCTCGCTCTGCTCGTGCTGGCGCAGCTGCACGCGGATGCGCGCAAGCAGAACTGCAAAGCGGAAGGGCTTGGTCACGTAGTCGTTGGCACCTGCTTCCAGGCCAAGGATCGTATCGGAATCCGTGTCATGGCCGGTCAGCATGATGATCGGGGCTTTTAGTCCGCCCTTGCGCAGCAGCTTCACAGCCTCGCGGCCGTCCATATCGGGCAGGCCCACATCCATGATCAGCAGATCGATCGGCGTGGATCGCGCGCGCTCGACACCCTTGGCCGCCGTCATTTCCTGAAGGACCGTGAACTCGTCGTAGAGAGAAAGCTGCTCCGTGAGCGTCTCCCGGAGGTCGTCATCATCATCCACCAAGAGAATGGTGCGTGCGGTCATGCGGCTCTATCCCTCGCCTTCGGTCCCGTTAGTCCTACGCCAATTTTCCACCATTGGCAAAGATCGGGCGACCAAGCTGTTGTCGTATACGATGCTATGTGATTTCAATCGTGATCCTAGCACTGGCCAACACATGTGAGAAAAATGGAGAAAACAAGGCGCTCGAGGCGGATAAAGTCGATGACCCTTCTCGTTCGTCCTGCACCGGGCAAAAAAAGTCGGGCTCTGATCCAGCTCGGCACGATTACGGTGCCCGCCGCAATCGGTCGTTCAGGCCGAACGGTTCTCAAGCGCGAGGGAGATGGTGCCACCCCCATAGCCTCGATGAAGCTGCTTTCCGGCTTCCGCCGCGGTGAGCGGCCCGTGCGCCTTGAAACGCCGCTCGCGATTCGTCGCATCAGCGAGGAAATGCTCTGGTGTGACCAGCCCGAGAATGCGAATTACAATAGGCTCGTCAAAGCGCCGTTTCGACCGAGCCACGAGGAAATGAAGCGCAAGGACGGGCTGTACGATGTCTGTCTCGTCATGGACTGGAACATCACTTCGCGCGCGCGGAATCGCGGTTCGGCAATCTTCTTCCATTTGATCAAACCGGGCTACGAGCCGACCGCGGGATGCGTGGCCGTTCATCCGCGCGATATGCGGCGTCTTCTTCCCTTCATGCGCAAGGGCACCACCGTGCGCGTTCTTTGATGTGCGGGGGTGATAAACCAGCCGAGCTGACCTATATGCCTTTTCGACCAGCGCAAGGGCTGAAATGCGCGCAGGGAAATCCGCAAAGGCTGCGGGTTCAACTACGCCCCGTCCAATTCTTCAAACTTCCGGAGATATATTGTGGCACAACAACCCATCATCACTTTCCATGACGGATATTCCATTCCCCAGGTCGGTCTCGGCGTGTGGCAGACACCCCAGGAGATTGCAGCACCGACGGTCCGCACGGCCATTGCCGCCGGCTATCGTCACATCGATACGGCTTCCGGCTACGACAACGAGGAAGGCGTCGGCGAGGGCATCCGCTCGTCCGGCCTAGATCGCAAGGACATTTTCGTTACCACCAAGCTCCGCAACACAGACCAGGGCTACGACGCGACCATGCGCGCGTTCGAGGGAAGCCTGAAGAAGCTCGGTACCGATTATGTCGATCTCTACCTCATCCACTGGCCATCGCCGCACCGCGGGCTGTATCGCGAAACCTGGAAGGCCTTCGTGAAGATCAGGGAAGAAGGCCGCGCCCGTTCCATCGGTGTTTCGAACTTCTATCCCGATCATCTGGAGCAGATCATCGGCGACACAGGCGTCGTTCCTGTTATCAACCAGATCGAGCTGCATCCGGATTTCCAGCAGAAGGCGGCGCAGGAAGCACACAAGAAGCTGAACATCGTCACCGAATCCTGGAGCCCGCTCGGTCAGGGCAAGTTGATCGCCGATGCAACGATTGGCGAGATCGCCAAGAAGCACGGAAAGACGCCTGCGCAGGTCATCATCCGCTGGCATATCGATGGCGGCCTCGTCGTCATTCCGAAGTCGGTGACGCCATCGCGGATCGAGGAGAATTTCAAGGTATTCGATTTCAAGCTCGATGCGGCCGACATGGCGGCGATTGCCACGCTCGACGACAAGAGCGCCCGCATGGGGCCTGATCCCTACACCGCCAACTTTTGATCTAAACTTTGCTCTCCCTTCTCTCTCCATATCAGAGGAGGGAGACGCAGCTTTCGCTTAGGCGAGCGAGCGCGGCGTGACGAACCGTTCCAGCGTGCCGCTTTTTGGCTTCAGCTGTTTCCAGCGATCGACATCGAAGTCGATCACCGCAAGGGCGGCCGTCGGGAATTTCTGCCTGATGCCAGAACATGCCTCCGGATCGCCAGCGCCGATCAGGCCATCAGCAAGATCCTGAAAGCCAGGATTGTGCCCTATCAGCATAAGCGTCCGAACCGATGGATCGATCGACTTTATGACCGTAGCGATTTTGGCCGCGGAGGCTTCGTACAAGTCTTCGGTATCCTGCTTTGCAATTGAGGATGGAAGCTTTTTGGCGACGAGCTCCCAAGTCTGTTGGGTGCGGCGAGCTGATGACACCAGTACAAGATCAGGAGTAAGCCTTTCACGGGCAAGATAGCGGCCCATCAGCGGGGCTGCCTTCTCTCCGCGACCTGCAAGCGGACGGTCGTGGTCGGCAACGTCTGCCGGCCATGCGGATTTGGCGTGACGAAGAAGGAGGAGGCGCCGTTTGGCGGTCGACTTTGCGGCGTTCATGTTGCCCATCCGAAAGGTGCTCAGGGTTCGAACGCCGCTATTGTCTCACCGAATGCGTCCGGTGTCTGCTGAGATAGCCTCCCCTCGTTTCCGAAAGGGAGGCTTTCCTGTCTTAGTTCCACTCGCGAATATCGACGAAATGGCCGGCGATCGCGGCAGCGGCAGCCATCGCTGGAGAGACCAGGTGCGTACGGCCCTTGAAGCCCTGGCGGCCTTCGAAGTTGCGGTTCGAGGTCGAGGCGCAACGTTCGCCGGGCTTCAGACGGTCGTCGTTCATGGCAAGGCACATGGAGCAGCCAGGCTCGCGCCAGTCGAAGCCAGCGGCCTTGAAGATCTTGTCGAGGCCTTCCTGCTCTGCCTGCTCCTTCACTAGGCCGGAGCCCGGAACGATCATGGCATTGACGGTCGAGGCAACGGTCTTGCCTTCGACGACCTTGGCTACGGCGCGCAGGTCCTCGATACGGCCGTTGGTGCAGGAACCGATGAAGACGCGGTCGATGTTGATCTCGGTGATCGGGGTGCCGGGCTTCAGGCCCATGTAGTCAAGCGCCCGCCACTTGGAAGCGCGCTTCGTCTCTTCCGGGATTTCGTCCGGGTTCGGAACGACGCCCTGAACGGAGACGACGTCCTCCGGCGAGGAGCCCCAAGACACGATCGGGGGCAGTTCAGCGGCGTTGAGCTTCACAACGCGGTCGAAATGCGCGCCCTCATCCGACTTCAGGGTCTTCCAGTAAGCGATTGCCTGTTCCAGCGCCTCGCCTTTCGGCGCACGCGGCTTGCCTTTGATATATTCGAAGGTGGTATTATCAGGCGCGATCAGGCCGGCGCGGGCGCCGCCTTCGATCGACATGTTGCAGATCGTCATCCGGCCTTCCATCGACAGCGCGCGAATGGCTTCGCCGGCATATTCGATAACGTAGCCGGTGCCGCCGGCGGTGCCGATTTCGCCGATGATGGCGAGCACGATATCCTTGGCGGTGACGCCAGCCGGCAGCACGCCGTCGACCTGCACCAGCATGTTCTTTGCCTTCTTCTGGATCAGCGTCTGGGTCGCGAGCACGTGCTCGACCTCAGACGTGCCGATGCCATGGGCGAGTGAGCCGAAGGCACCGTGCGTCGAGGTGTGGCTGTCGCCGCAGACGATCGTCATGCCAGGCAGCGTGAAGCCCTGCTCCGGTCCAATGATGTGGACGATGCCCTGACGCTTGTCGTTCTCCGAGTAGTACTCGACATTGAACTCGGCAGCGTTGATGGCGAGCTGCTCGACCTGGATACGGCTCTCCTCGTTCTTGATGCCGAGATGACGATCGGGCGAGGTCGGGACGTTGTGGTCGACGACAGCCAACGTCTTCTCAGGCGCGCGGACCTTGCGGCCGGTCATGCGCAGGCCTTCGAAAGCCTGCGGCGAAGTGACTTCATGGACCAGGTGGCGGTCGATGTAGAGAAGACAGGTGCCGTCGTCCTGCTGATCGACCAGGTGGTCGTCCCAGATCTTATCGTAAAGGGTACGCGGTGCGCTCATGGCGGTAGGTCCGTTCTTGGATGCGTATGGAGCAATGGAGCTGGTGGCGGTGGGGTCCGCCGGGCCGTCATTCGATCAACGATGTCGGCTGTTGAGTGCACCGGAAACGGCCGCAAAGAAGCGTGCCGGCAGGCGGTAATGATCCTGCAGCACGAAAATATGCGCCCCAATGCAACTGAACTTGGATTCCATGCGCTGTCACATACCAATTTTTCGCGTCGGCGGCAATTCGAATCATTCGGACGCTAGCGCCGGTCTTTCCCGCGCATCCGCTTCTCCACTTGCCTCAACGCAAGCGACAAACCGATCGTCAGGATGAGATAGATATAGGTGACGATCGAATAGGTTTCAAAGAAGCGAAACGAGCCGGAGGCGTAGATCTTGCCCATCTGCGTGATGTCCGAGACGCCGAGCACCGAGACCAGCGAACTGTCCTTGACCATGGCGACGAAATCGTTCGACAGCGGCGGAAAGATCACCTTGATCGCCTGCGGGAAGACGACGAAGCGGAAGCGATGATAGCGCGACAGACCGAGCGCCTTGGCGGCCTCGATCTGGCCGTGGTCGACCGACTGGATGCCGGCGCGGAAGACTTCGGCGATGAAGGAGGAGTAGCCGATCATTAGCGCGATGATCGCTCGCCACATCAGCGAGAAGTCGCGCACCATCACCGGTTCGCTCAAGCCGGCCTGGACCAGCGGGCGGGTCAGGAAGTTGTAGGCGGCGACGATGCCGGGGGCGCCGACAAAGGCAACATAAAACAGCAGCACCAGCATCGGCACGCCGCGGATGACCTCGATGTAGAAGCGCGAGGTCTGGCGGAGCGCAATGCTGTCGGATAGCCCGAGCAGCGCGATGCCGAGGCCGAGAATGGTCGCCAGCGCAAATCCCACCAGCGTTACGAAAATGGTGACGCCGACGCCGTTGAAGACAGTGCGGAAGACCTGCGCATAGATGTCGTTGGTGATGATGACGACGGCAAGGACGATGCCGATCGCGACAAGGGCGACCAGCCACCAGGGGTAGTCGCCCTTACTATGCCCGCTTGGGGCTGGCTGAGGAGCCATTACGCGTTAACCGAAGACAGGATCATTCGCCCATCTTGTATTCGAGGAACCACTTCTTGTTCAGCGCGTCGAAGGTGCCGTCGGCCTTCAGGCTTGCGATCGCGACATTCACCGGGCCGACGAGATCGGAGCCCTTCGGGAAGATGAAGCCAAAGTCTTCGGTGCCGAGCGGGCCGCCGATGACCTTCAGGCCGCCGTTAGAGGCATCGACATAGCCCTTGGCCGCGACGCTGTCGGTCAGCACGACGTCGACATCGCCGGCCTTGAGGGCCTGAACGGTGGCGCCGAAGGTCTCGAAGAGCTTGACGCGCGGGTTCTGTTCGTTGCCATCGAGGATTTCATAGACAGCCGTATAAAAGGGCGACGTGCCCGGCTGGGCGCCGACGAGGCCGTCATTGAAGGCACCGAAGGTCTTGGCGTCGGTGAAGCGGCTTTCGTCGCCGCGCACCAGCATGAACTGCTGCGAGCGCATGTAGGGATCGGAGAAATCCACCTTGGCCTTGCGATCATCCTTGATGGTGATGCCGGTCATGCCAATGTTGTACTGGTTGTCCGAGACGGCCTGGATCATCGCGTCCCAGCTGGTGTTCTGGTACTCGACCTTGAAATTCAGCCGCTTGGCGATCTCGTTCATCGCATCATACTCCCAGCCGATGGCCTTGCCCGACTTCGGGTCGACGAACTGCAGCGGCGGATAGGCATTTTCAGTAACGACGACGACCGACTTGCCCTTGAGGTCCGGAAGGTCGGCGGCCAACGTCGCCAACGGCGACAGGATGAGGGCGGTCAGTCCTGCAAGGACGGTGCGGCGGAACGGCATTAAATATCTCCCGGAAATATAGCCCGCGAAACCTGTCATAGTTGCGAAGCGAATGGCAAGAGCATTGCCGCATGCGCTCACCCAAAAACAGAAAAGGCGGCCCAAAGACCGCCTTTCCATGCAAAGATTTTTGCGGGATAGGTCGCAAATGTCACTGCCAGTACCCGGAGAACATTCCGTCTGGTCCAGGTCCAAGAGGTTAGCCAGTCTTTGCAATGCCGTCGAGTTTCTCGATGGCGTCGTCCGGCAAGGCGATATCGGCAACCGCGAGGTTCTCTCTGAGGTGGGTACGTGATGAGGTCCCGGGGATCAGCAGGATGTTTGGCGCGTGCTGCAGGAGCCAAGCAAGAGCTACCTGCATCGGTGTTGCGTCGAGCTCCGCCGCAACATCAGATAGCGTGGACGACTGCAATGGCGTGAAGCCGCCAAGCGGAAAGAACGGCACGTAGGCGGTCCCTTCCACCGCAAGCTGTTCGATCAGCGCGTCATCCCCGCGATGCGCAAGGTTATACTGGTTTTGAACGCAGACGATCTCGGTAATCCTTCGCCCGTCCGCGATTTGCTTGGCGGTGACATTGGAGAGGCCAATGTGTTTGATGAGACCCTGGCGCTGAAGATCGGCGAGGACGGTCAGCGGTTCTTCTAGAGATCCTTCGGCAGGGCCATGGACATCGAACATGGCTCGTAGATTGACCACATCGATCACGTCAAGGCCGAGATTCTCAAGGTTGTCATGGATCGCCTGCGTCAGTGCTTCTTTTGTGAAGGCCGGATTCCACGACGCGTCTAGGCCACGCGTTGCTCCAATCTTCGTGACGATCACAAGATCACTCTTATAAGGGTGCAGCGCCTCCCTAATGATCTGGTTGGTGATGCGCGGACCGTAGAAATCGCTGGTGTCGATATGGTTGACGCCGCTTTCGACCGCTTCGCGCAGCACAGCTATCGATTCGGCGCGGTCCTTCGGTGGCCCGAAGACGCCCTTGCCAGCAAGCTGCATGGCACCGTAACCGAGCCGCGTCACCGTGCGGTCGCCGAGTGTGAATGTGCCCGATTTTACAAGGTTGGACATGGTCTACTCCGTTTAAAGACGGGGTAGAGATAGGGCAGGTTCGCTCCGGCGATAACGGCATACATTCCGCACGGGCTGTTCGGAATTTCGGACAATGGCTCGTAAAGGACCGGAGATCGCCCCGGACGCTGTCGGAGTGCAGTGGCGCTCTCTCGCGCGCAACAAACAAAGGCGGCCCAGAAGCCGCCTTTTCCGACAATCGCTAAGGATTGAAACTTATTCTGCTGCCGGCTCAGCCGCTGCTGCAGCTTCTGCTGCTGCCTTGGCTTCGGCGGCTTCCTGAGCTGCCTTTTCGGCTGCGAGCGCCTGAGCTGCTGCAACCTTTTCGGCTTCCAGACGTGCCTTTTCCTCGGCAACGGCCTGACGCTCGGCGTCGTTCAGCTTGCGGGCGCGGGTGCCGGTGTTCTCGACGATACGAGCCGACTTGCCGCGACGGTCGCGCAGGTAGTAGAGCTTCGCGCGACGGACCTTACCGCGGCGAACGACTTCTACGCTTTCGATAGCCGGGGAGTAGACCGGGAATACGCGCTCGACGCCTTCGCCGTAGGAGATCTTGCGAACTGTGAAGTTCTCCTGCAGGCCGCCGCCGGAGCGAGCGATGCAAACGCCTTCGTAGGCCTGTACGCGGGTGCGAGTACCTTCCTCGACGCGAACGTTGACGCGAAGGGTATCGCCCGGGGAGAATTCCGGAAGCGTGCGCTGGGCTTCGATCTTGGCGACCTGTTCGGCCTCAAGCTGCTGAATGATGTTCATGACTCAACCTCTTTGTTGGTTCAACAGCCAGAGCGCTCTGAACGATCTATCCTTGGTCGAGCCGCAGATATTTGCCGGTGAGGGCAGGAGCGAATTCGTCTGTTTTTCTTTACGTGGTTGATGGGAGTTTTCCCATTCCGGGCGTGCGCATACCGTATTGCGCAGGCTTTGTCACCCCTTCGGCCCGGAAATTTTGTCAACCCGACCGTTAAATGTGGATGCCTGGCGGCCGGCCATCTCTTATTCTTCCAGCAGGTCCGGGCGTCGTTCCCGGGTCAGTTGCAGTGCCTGCTCGCGGCGCCATTTGTCGATCGCGCCGTGATTGCCTGATGTGAGGATCGCTGGAATTTCCCGACCTTCCCATTCCTGCGGCCGGGTGTAGTGCGGATGCTCAAGCAGGCCGCCTTCGAAGCTTTCATGCAGTCCGGAAAGATCGTTGCCCATGACGCCAGGCAGAATACGGACGATCGTATCGAGGACGGTCAGCGCCGCCGGTTCGCCGCCTGAGAGCACGTAGTCACCGATCGAGACTTCCTCCAATTCACGCGCATCGATAACGCGCTGATCGACGCCCTCGAAGCGGCCGCAGACGATGATGACGCCATCACCAGATGCGAGTTCGCGCACGCGCTCCTGTGTCAGTGGCTTGCCGCGCGGGCTCATCAGCAGGCGTGGCCGGCTGTCGTTCTCGGAAGCACTGTCGATGGCGCGGGCGAGAACATCGGGTTTCAGCACCATGCCAGCGCCGCCACCAGCGGGTGTATCATCAACGGTGCGATGCTTGTCAGTGGCAAAATCGCGGATCTGCACGGTATCGAGCGACCATTGGCCACGCTCCATCGCCTTGCCGGCGAGGGAGTAGCCGAGATGACCCGGAAACATTTCCGGGTAAAGGGTCAGCACGGTCGCGCGGAACGCCATCGGCGGCCTCACTTCTTCTTTTTCGGCGTGTCGGGCGTGAATTTCGCGCTGTCATCCTCGGTATCGACGAGGCCGGCAGCCAGCGGATCGATGGTGATCCTGCCACCTTCGAGGTCGATGTCGAGGACTGAGGCCTCAGAGAAGGGGATCAGTACCGGGCGTTTGCCCGGTCCCTTCAATTCCAGGAGATCGCCGGCGCCGAAGTCGAAGACGCCGGTCACGGTGCCGTAGCTGACGCCTTGGTCGTCGAGCGCTTCCAGCCCCTCGAGATCGGCGTAGAAGAATTCATCTTCCTCAAGCTCCTCATCCGGCAGGTTATCGCGCTCGATGTAGAGCTCCAGTCCGTTCAGCGCCTCAGCAGCATTGCGGTCGTTGATGCCGCGGAAGCGAACGACGACGACGTTCTTCATCTCGCGGATATCGAGAATCTCGAAGGTGCGCCCATCGAGGCTGTGCAGGTTGCCGTAATCGCCGAGCGCGGTCGGGTCGGCGGTATAGGCCTTGGCGCGCACTTCGCCGCGCAGCCCTTGGGCGCCACCGATCGTTGCCATCAGAACCGGATTTTCAAGCTTTGCCATGACGTCCTTCACATGAAGCCGCAAATCTGGGCTTCTCTTAAACGAAGTGCGGTGGAATGGAAACGAAAACGGGCGGCATGTCGCCATGCCGCCCGTTCGATAAGGGAAAGTCCCCGATTATTCTGCGGAAGCAGCAGCTTCGGCGGCGTCGGCGGCCTTCTGAGCCTTTTCAGCAGTGCGCTCCTGGGCCTTCTTGCCCGGCTTTGCCTTGACCGGGTTGTTCTTGGCGTCTCGCTTTGCGAGGCCGGCTTCGTTGAGGAAGCGCAGAACGCGGTCGGTCGGCTGTGCGCCCTGCTCAAGCCAGTGCTTGATGCGGTCGTTGTTCAGCGTGATGCGAGCGTCGTTGTCCTTGGCAAGCATCGGGTTCCAGGAACCGAGGATTTCCAGGAAGCGGCCGTCGCGCGGCGAACGGGCGTCGGCGAGAACGATGTGGTAGTACGGGCGCTTCTTGGAACCACCGCGGGCGAGACGAATTTTCAGTGCCATTTTCTTTACTCCTTGGACTTTTCTGCACCGCCTGATCTGGCGGTATGGTTCATTTTGCTGCGGCGCCGTTTTCGGCGTGGTCCGCAGCGATCTGCTCATGATGCCGGATGACTTCCTTGATGACGAAGTTCAGGAACTTCTCGGCGAAATCCGGATCCAGATTGGCATCCTTCGCCAGGCGGCGGAGGCGTTCGATCTGGTATTCTTCGCGCGCCGGATCGGCCGGCGGCAACTTGTACTTGGCCTTGAGAACGCCGACCTCTTTGGTGCAGCGGAACCGTTCGGCCAGGATGTGGACCAGCGCCGCGTCGATGTTGTCGATCGACTGGCGATAGTTCGAAAGCTGGGCTTTGATTTCAGGATCAATCATCTTCTAAGCGACCCTTCACTTCTTCTTCGGCAAGCCGGGCAGACCCGGGAAACCGCCGCCAAGGCCCGGCAGCTTGGCACTGCCGAGACCCGGCAAACCACCGCCGGGGCCAGGCAAGCCGCCGCCCGGCTTTCCAAGACCGGCAGCTTCTGCCTGCTTCTGGAGCGCTTCGAGCTGCTTGGGGTCGATGTTCGATAGATCGGGCATGCCGCCGCCGAGGCCACCGAGGCCCATCTTGCCGGCAAGGCCGCCCATCATCTGCTTCATCAGGCCGCCCTTACCCTTGCCGCCCATCATCTTCATCATGTCCGCCATCTGGCGGTGCATCTTCAGAAGCTTGTTGATGTCGGCGGCATCGGTGCCGGAGCCGGCGGCGATGCGCTTCTTGCGCGAATGCTTGAGAATATCCGGGTTGGCGCGTTCGGCCTTGGTCATCGAGGAGATGATGGCGAGCTGGCGGCCGAACAGGCTGTCATTGAGGCCGGCCGAGGCCATCTTGTCCTTCATCCCTGCCATGCCGGGCATCATGCTCATGATGCCGCCCATGCCCCCCATCTTCTGCATCTGGCGCAGCTGGTCGGCGAGATCGTTGAGGTCGAACTTGCCCTTGGCCATCTTGGCGGCCATGGCGGCCGCCTTCTCGGCGTCGATGTTTTCGGCAGCGCGCTCGACCAGCGAAACGATGTCACCCATGCCGAGGATGCGATCAGCGATACGGCGGGGATGGAACTCCTCGAGCTCGCCCATGCGCTCGCCGACACCGATGAGCTTGATCGGCTTGCCGGTCACCGCGCGCATTGAAAGCGCCGCACCGCCGCGGCCGTCGCCGTCCATGCGGGTCAGCACGAGGCCGGTGATGCCGACGCGTTCGTCGAAATTGCGGGCGAGGTTGACGGCGTCCTGACCGGTCAGCGAATCCGCGACCAGTAGAATTTCATGCGGGTTCGACTTCTTCTTGATGTCGGCCATTTCGACCATCAAGGGCTCGTCGATATGCGTGCGGCCGGCGGTGTCGAGGATGACGACATCATGGCCGCCGAGCTTGGCTGCCTGCACAGCGCGGGCGGCGATGTCGGTCGGCGACTGGCCTGATATCACGGGAAGCGTGTCGACGCTCGTCTGGACACCGAGCTGGCGAAGCTGCTCTTGCGCAGCCGGACGGCGCGTATCGAGCGATGCCATCAGCACCTTCTTCTTCTCGCGCTCGGTGAGCCGCTTGGCGACTTTCGCCGTCGTCGTCGTCTTACCGGAGCCCTGCAGGCCGACCATCATGATGACGACGGGGGCCGCTGCATGCAGATCAACGCCGACGCCCTCGCCGCCGAGCATCTCGATCAGCTCGTCGTGGACGATTTTGACGACCATCTGGCCAGGCTTGATCGACTTCAGGATCTCGGCGCCGACGGCCTTTTCGCGGACGCGGTCGGTGAATGAGCGCACGACATCGAGCGCCACGTCTGCTTCCAGCAACGCACGGCGAACCTCGCGCAGCGCTGCAGAAACATCGCCTTCCGAAAGCGCGCCACGGCCTGTCAGTCCATTCAGAATGGATCCAAGACGGTCCTGGAGGTTTTCAAACATCGGCTCTTCCTTGTGATTTCCGGGATGACGGAAACCTTGTGCTTTTCCTTGACGAAAACAAGACGCAAAGCCAAAAAGCACCCGAGGGCGCATCGCGCTGTCGGGTGTGGACCTCCGGGATCAGTTTATACCTTTGCGGGTCCCGGTCGGTGGCTCGAGTCTTGAAGCTCGTCGCAGATTGAGCGGCGGTAAACAGGAAAAAGCGCCGGGAGTCAAGGCAAAGTCGAGAAAAGACGGCGTTTCGACCTTTCAAAACCGCACGCCCAATCCCAGATCTGCTTTCCCTTCAACGGAATCGCTCTTGCATGCCCACGGCCAAACGACGCAATCCCTACTATCAGGAGCCTGTCTCCGATCACTTCGACGGCACGCATTTCTTCAATCCGGATGGTATCGAGCCTCTCGGCTTCCGAGACCTGATGCGGTGGCAGTTCGGCGGCGGCCGTGATCGCTGGCCGAAGTCGGTTCCGAGCCCGTTCGCACCAGCAAAACCCGATCTGCGCGTGAATGGTGGCGATCTGCGGGTAACCATGGTCGGTCATGCGACACTGTTGGTGCAGGTCGCGGGACTTAACATCCTCACGGACCCGGTTTGGTCCGAGCGCGCCAGCCCCTTCACCTTTGCCGGCCCGAAGCGCGCCGTTGCACCGGGCATCGCATTCGACGATCTACCCCCGATCGATCTCGTGTTTGTTTCCCACAATCACTACGACCATCTTGATGTCGCGACGCTCAAGCGCTTGCAGGCAAAGCATCGGCCGCATGTCGTGACGCCACTTGGCAACGATACAATCATTCGCCGCGCCGTGCCCGACATGCAGGTGACGGCGATGGATTGGGGCGAGCGCATATCCCTTGCGGGTATCGCGATCGATGCCGAGCCGGTGCATCATTGGTCCGCACGCGGCACTGGCGACCGTCGCATGGCGCTGTGGGCGGCCTACGTCCTGTCGACACCGGCCGGGAAGATCTACCATGTCGGGGACACGGGCTTTCACGGCGGTGTCAACTATGAGGCCGCGCGGCAAATGCATGGCGCCTTTCGCCTCGCCATCCTGCCTTTCGGGGCATACGAGCCGCGCTGGTTCATGAAGGGCCAGCATCAGAATCCTGCGGAAGCGGTGATGGGCATGCAGTTGGCCAATGCGGCCTATGTGGCCGGGCATCACTTTGCGACGTTCCAGCTGACTGACGAGGCGATCGATGCGCCGCTCAAGGCGCTGGAAGCGGCCATGACCGAGCGCGGCATATCGCCGGAACGGTTCCGACCGCTCAGGGCAGGCGAAGTCTTCGACGTGCCGCGGGCATAATCAGTGCGGTTGAGCCCCTGAGCCGTGCGTGTTGATGATGGTGTCGGCCTCCTTGCCGTAAAGCTCCTCGAAGTGATCGAAGGTCTTGGAGAAGTGGCCGATGCCCTGGGTCGCGGATTTCAGCGATCGTGCCAGCTCTTCCAACACACCGCCCGGCACTAGCGCTCGGAATATGTCCCAGCCCTTCGCGTTCTCGTCTCGGTCGAAGCCAAGCACCTGTCCTTTGAGAGAGGAGACGAGCGTCACCATACCCCCGGAGTAGACCGAGGGGATATGGATATCGACCCTGATGACAGGCCGCATGAGAACGGCGGATGCCTGCGACAGCGCCTGCTTGACGCCCATCTTCCCCGCTGCACGGAAGGCGAAATCGGAGCTGTCGACCGAGTGATACTGGCCGTCGGTCAATGTCACATCGACATCGATGACCTGGAAGCCAAGCGGCCCCTTCTCCATTGCCTCGCGGGCACCGGCCTCGACGGCCGGTATATAGTTTCGCGGCACAGTGCCGCCTTTGACACTTTCACCGAAGGTGAAGCCTTGGCCGCGTTCGTTCGGCCGGACGCTGAGCTGCACATCGGCGAATTGGCCGGCGCCGCCTGTCTGCTTACGGTGACGGTAACGCACGTCCGAGGGCTTCGAGATGGTCTCCCGGTAGATCGGGTTTGGCGCGCGGTCCGACACTTCGACGCGGAAGACCTCAGAGAGCGTCTTGCGTAGATCGCGTAGGTGGACCGGTCCCTGTGCGCAGATCAGTGCCGCGCCGGTGCCTTCCTCCTGCATCACCTTCAGGCCGCGATCGGTTTCCGCCAATTTCGCCAGCGTTGCCGAGAGCTTGGTTTCGTCACGTTCGCTGCCGGGAACGAGGATTCTTTCGAGCATGGGTGTCGGCGGTGTCGTCCAGTCGGGCGGTTCGACGCTGGTGGACTGCGTCAGCAGGGCGGACGCGGGCAGATGGTCCGACTTGAGAGCGGCAAAGATGCCGCCTGCCTGTACGGTGCCGCTGATCGGCTTTCCGTTCCGGCTTCCTGCAAGGGACCCAGAGTAGCGCCGCCGAGGGAAGCGCCTTGCTTCAAGCCATCGGCAAACGCGCGTATGAGGACTGTCTTGCCGACATTGGCCTTGTGATAGGCGTGGAAACTAACCGCAGAAAGTTCCGCCTCTTGCGCGCCGGAGCTTCCAGCGAGCCTGGTCCGTAGCGCTGCTGCCGGTGGCGCCTCGTGGCGAAGAGCCTTCATCAAGCGCATGATGCCGTTGCTGTGCGAGGCGGCACCGAATAGCACGGGGATGACCCGGTTCTCCTTGAGTATCCGCGAGGAGATGGCAAACAGCGTATCACTTGCCGGCTCACGGTCTTCGATGAGCTCCTCGAGCAGCCAGTCGTCGAACTCCGAAAGCTGCTCGAGCATCTCTGCGCGCGCTTCGTGCTCGCGCTCGACCGCATCCTGCGGCAGTTCGATCAGCGCGGAAGGCTGCCCTTCCCGGTAGCGCCAGGCCCGTTCGGAAATCAGATCGCAGCTGCCGACAATCGTGTCGCCTTCGCGGATCGGGACTTGCCGTAGGACGAGCGGATGGTTGGAGTAGGTCTGAAGTGCGGCGATGACATCGCGCAATCGGCCGCGCGGCTCGTCCATCCGATTGATGAAGGCCACGCAGGGCGTTCCCGAGGCCTCGATTGCGCGGAGATAGGGTGCTGCCAGAACGGCTTCATCAGGTGTCGGCGATATGCAGAGAATACAGGCGTCGCTGACGAGGAGGGCGTCCTGCGCCAAGGCCAGGGCCTCGTTTGCCCCGGGGGTGTCGATCGCACACCAAGCTTCGTCCTTGAAATCGAATTCCGTCAGGCTTGATCCATATGGAGAGGCTGACTTTCTGGGCGTTCCCTCGAGCGAGGCCAGCTTTGCGACGAGCGTCGTTTTTCCCGTCTGCGAGGGCCCAAGTACCGTGAAGCAGCGCATCGGCGATCCTCCCTGCCAAAAGCACGCATCCGAAACCAAAGAATGCCTCTAAGCGAAGAAAAGTGCCAGATAGTTGCGATCATTCTTAAATATGAGGCTTCGGTATGGTTCTCCCATGAATGTGTCGCGGTGCTCGGGTCCGTCAAGCCACTGGTAATTCCCCCGCATTTCCGCCATATACAGCCCAAACAGAGACGGACATGAC
>Ga0123342_1005743_pt1 | contig 17739 bp, 6 predicted proteins | sample Turbeawhitnodule_FD_89960 | JGI IMG/M metagenome (GOLD analysis project Ga0123342, IMG submission 89960) | Root nodule microbial communities of legume samples collected from Mexico - Turtle bean Mexico white nodule | ecosystem: Host-associated > Plants > Roots > Nodule | place: Mexico: Nepantla...
TTATAAGGTTCCTCAATGCTGGCAAAAGAGCTTTGAGACTTCCTTCCCGCCCGAGGATAGAATGTGAATCAATAATGAATGCGATGATCAAAGAAGCGGCTAGACATAGGTCAAAGGTACAACTGCTACCGCCAGTAGGATTTCCTTGCTTTACTAACGAGCTTGTCAATGTCAGACAACTCGGAGATCAGTATCTGAGTATTGCATTTTTCTTGGTTCTTCTATTAACAGACAAACGTATCAAGATCATCAGCGGAAGCAGAATACCGCACGATGGCCAATACTTGTTTGGAAATAGTTTGGTTGCGATATCAGTTGCAGGATTTAAAGGTACCATGTAACTTGCTAGCTCAACTTTTCTTTAACAATCAAGCGGCATTACATATAGCAGCAAACTCAGTATTTCATGAACGCACAAAACACATTGAGATAGACTGTCACATTGTGCGAGAAAAATTACAAGCTGGGATAATCAGTCCTTCATATGTACCGACACAGTATCAGCTCGTAAATATTTTTACAAAGGCACTGAACAAGGAACAGATTTTGATGCTACGACACAAGTTGGGTATTAAAGAAATAATAATTATAAAATTATATGTAATTATTGTATGCAATATTGTACGATATTGTACCCAATTATATGCAATTAAAATTTAATAATGATAGAATCTTATGATTAGTATCCCTACCTAATTAGATTATAATTTGGAGAGAGAAACTCCCTATATATTTCCTATACATGAAGTGATGTAATAATACACATAAGAGAATAAGGAACATCTCTTCTTCTTACCATTTTTTATCATTTTCTTATAATATGAAAGTTGAGTCTTTTTCAATTAAAATGAAAGAGTAAAGTTGTACCTTATATACATAGGTGCAGAAAAAGAAAAAAACTAATTGGGACTATGAGTAAAAACAGATTACATATAGGTCCAACATATCCAATAGAAAATAAAACAATATTTAATATTTTATCATGGATAGTACAAGAATATTGTTTAAACCAAATATGAATAGTAAGTATAAATAACTTATCATCATTTATTCTAAATTTATTTTAAACACAAGGAAAAAATAATAATTTTATACATTTATCAATTATAAAATTATTTTTTATGTATCATAAATAAAATTACTCACAAACTTTCATAATTCTTTTCATTTTTTTCATTTTCTTAATTCAAACAATTTCAATTTTCACTCTCTTTCCTCTCATTTCCATATCTTTCTACGTCTGTACGAACATTTTTATCATATGTGTTCACAAGGCGATTTGATTTGGTGGGTTTTAACTTAATTCCCACCTTTCTTGAATTTTATTTAAGTTATTTACTCGAATTTTAATTTCATCCAATACAAATATATTTTCTTTCAAACAATTTGCACCATTGATTCACATAACTATTGCAAGATAAAAATAGGGACCAAACATGACTTTTAACCTTGTGATTGTAGATATTTGGAGATCAAGGAAGAATTACAATTTCAACAAGTACGAACCCATTTTGGAATTTTGTGTTTTATACTTGCATGAAAAGTGTTTTTGTGTTGCGTGCGGACCAAAGCTAACAATTGTATTCAGATCCACTAAAACATGGTGAAGATAAGCCTTGCATATTCCATCTCTTCCTTTTCAATTCACTTGGATTTTCAGCAATGCAAAACTTGCACTCTTTCAGGTAACAAGGATTCAACAGTGTCATTATGGAATTTGAGTCATCACTTGCCATCCATTGCCTGTTTCAGAATTTCTGGCTACATTAAACAAGTAGCTTCATTTGAAGGGAAAGATCTCTCACATCAATGAAGGCAAATCACTTGCACCATGTTAAATTATTTGTCATGTATCATTCAACTTACGAAGGTTGAACTTTTTAGCTAACAAATCCATGGTTCTATTCTCACGTTATGTTTTAGGATTTTTTTATTCCTTCTCTCATTCGCAAGTGTTGGAATCCCACATCGACTAGAAATTATGACATCTCATGAGCTTGTTTTATGGGGTTGAGTTAGACTTAAAATTCACTTTATAATAACAAGAGTTGAAATAAGTATTTTAATTTTCATAAAATATATTATAAAATAGAACAAAGATGAACAAAAGAGAAAAAAAGAAGGAAATGATATAAAAAAGAATATTTCTTCAATTTTATTTTTCTTACTTAAATCAAAGTGAGGAGTCTGAATAATAAAAACAGACTCAGAGCTTCTTTACTAAGAATTCTAATTGTTGCATTATAGTGAGTATTAAGAAGTGAACTTTAAACCTAACTCAACCTTATAAAACCATCTTATAAGATGAGGTTTGCATCTACTTATATACTATGAAATGTCATAATCTCTAGTTGATGTGAGATCTCCAACACATCTCTTTCACGCTGAGATTGTCAATTCGTGTGTGTGAGACTATATATTTATAAGTGGTCTGATAACAATCCGATAGCGGGTGACCTGATAAGCCCAACAAACTTTCGTTAGGATAGACTCGAAATGACTCTAACACCATATTATAAAATAGAACTGAGCTGAAAGACAAGAAGGAAAGCAAAAGACATGAGAAAGAATATTTTTTCTATTTTATTTTCCTTACTTAAATCAAAACAAAGAGTTTGAATATATACAACTCATTATAGATCTCGCTAAAGAGACATAGACATAATGTAAAATAAAGAGTCAATAAAGGCTATAATAAGAAAAGACAAAATAAAGGCTAGACATATCTACAAAGAAAAACAACAAAAATTTAAAAAAACAAAATTAATATTAGTTTCTTTTTAGAATTCTTATATCCATATCCTTTCTAAAATATAAATCAACAATAAATGAATTTTTAACTTTTTATTATTCGGATTTTTCAGAGGATAGGTTGGGTTTGATTGTGTATACCCAAAAAAAAAAAAATCAAGTTGAATTGAGTTGAATTTTTGTATGTTTTATATTAAACTCAATTTAACTCTACATACTCAGCTAGTTGGGTTAAGATTTTGAAAAGCTTTTTTTATTATAATCTTGAAATATCTATCATAAGTTATACAAATATTAATTTAAGATTTTAAATACACCAATAACTCAAGTCCTAAATTAATATTAAATTAAATTAATTGCTTATTCTATTAATTAAATATATATATATATTATTTATTCACATGTTTTATTTCTTATATAAATTTTCAAAAAAACATATATTTTAATTATATACTAAGTTATTTTAATAAAAAAAAGTAGTATAAACTATATATATTTTTAATTATATTATATAAGAGAGAATTCATATTTGCATTATATTGTAAAGAAAATGATAAAAGAAATTAAATTAAAATTACGTAAGAAAACATTTTTAAAATGATAATTTTATACATTATAAAAAATTATATATTTTATTTTATATGAAAATGAAATAAAATAACGTATAAAAATGAAATAAAATAACATATAATTCAAGTAAGTAAAATAAGTGAAATAAAAATAAAATAAAATAAAATAAAATAAACTAGAAGAAAGGTAATAATTATGATTAAAACTTGATATAAAGTATAAAAATTTAAAATATTAAATAAAAAAATTCAGTAAAAGAAACTTATATAATTATTTTAAAAAAAATAAAATTAGGGTATCTAATAAAATTAAATGATTGAAAGAAAAAGGTAATTTTGTTGTACACAACACTCTCATTTAGTGTTGAGAACATAAAATTTGTTTTAACATTTATATTTATATAAGATGTGAAATTTTTTAAAAATTGTTTAATAACAAATAAACTATTATAAGAATCTATATATATATAATATTACACTAATATTAATTATTTATACTATTAAAATAATTAACAATCACAAATGTAAAAAAAAAAATTATTATTACATTCAACTTAATTATATTTATATTATAAAAACTTACCTTAAGTTTAACATACATATCAAATTTATATATGTGAATGTTGTAAAATATAATTTGATGATTCTTTGTTCTCCAACATTTTATAGGATTTTACTAAGTTTCAAATTTGATAGTATTTCTAAGTTTACCAATTTGTATGGTTATTTTTTGCCTTTTCTATATAGGGTTGAAATATGATCATATTCTTAATATATTTCATTTACCTAAAAAAATGCATTCACACTATTATGAGAAGTTGGAGGCAAAATGAAATTATAAAAAAAAACTTATTTTTTACAATTTTTTTCTCTTTCACTATTGTTCTGAAACAATTGAAATTTTCATTTAACCTCAATTTTTTTTCTTTTGGTTACTTCTTTCTCTCTGGATCAATGGGTTCAAATAACACGGACTCCTATATAAGAAGAATATATGTTACATCTATTAGGGTTGGTGCTCAATTCTTTCTAAGCTTTGTTTGACATTAACAATTACACATAATTTTTGTATATTTATCAACAATCATAAACAAACATCAAAGTCAATTATTTTCACTTGACCACAAATAATTTCTTAATTTAGTTTTGGACTGTGTATAAATATTAATAATAATTTAAGATTCAAATAGAATTCACCACTTCATGTAAATGTGAAGTGCACCTTGTGATGATATGATTTTCAAGTGAATCAAAATCAGCAAATGAAACAGAGAAAGAAAAAGTGACCCCAATCAATGTTTCACATAAAGTTTCCAAAACTGTTATGGAAATATAGAACCAAACTTTAATACTAAATGGTGATTGCCTCATAATGAATTAAGGATAAATACCATTTTAGACCAATCACAAAGAACAATTAAAAGCAAAAGTAAAAATTGTTGAAAAAGATTAAAAGATGTTATAATTGAGAATGACAACATTCCTCGATTTGATTTAGTAATTTAAATATAAGAATCAAGATTTATTTATAATAATTTAAAAGAATATCTATCATAAAGTATAAGTTTTTATTTTAAAATATGAATCTAAACTTTTTATAAAAATTACCAAAAGCCTATTTATAACTCAAGACTAGTACGCTCATCCAAATAATTGAGTTCATCTAATAAACTATCCAATTAACTTAATAATAATTAAGTATATGAAAATTTCTAATTAAAAAAAACATAAAAGCAAATATGAATACAAAATATAGCAGTCATAAGTCTTCATTTTCATCTACCATGAATTAATTCAAGAACTTATGCTTCTCAATAACACTCTATAGAAATTTCATTCACTTGGAACATTGCCAATGACTTTATCAAGAATTTCGTTCACTTAGTTTGGAAATTGTTGTTGAACTAACTAAATGTCTTTTTCTACTTTAATGAAGTTTTTGTCTCATTAAAATGAATTGTAAAAGACTCAAAACATCTCGTACAAGAGTTGGGACCTGAAAAACTATTGAGAGGATGCGTCTTCTTCCTTTCTGTCGGTTCGGTTGCGTTGCTCTTCAACTTCTCCCGCTCGTTATTCACCTTCCTTTCGTAACCTCGATCCTCGGTCTTTTTGCAAACACCGAATGAGGGGTACCTGTCTCTTGAAATGTGCACTATTTATATTACTTGTGATGGGTTTTCCTTATTTGACCAGGTTAAGGGGTTAGACTGTGTTTAGGGCTGAGTTATCTAGTTCCTAATCACATATTTACATTACTGACCTTGATTTGGCGTAATTGGACTTGAGTTATTGGTCGGCACGACAGACACATGTTTTTACTACGTTCGATCAGTTCGACATTGAGTCCGAGACATTACATCGGTCGTGCAGCCCTCACCGGAACAATATTGAATAATAATAATTTTTTAAGATACTTGAAATTACAATTATCTTAAGAGAGAAGAGAAATGGGATAAGAAGAAATCTTAGTTGAAAACTTGCATGTAAAGTTGTCTAGTGAATGAATAGTAACTGGTACAAAAATATCTCTTCTTGTGTTGTTTTTTCAAAGGATGGGTTAAAATTGGAGTGATTGGGCTTGGCCCTTTGTTTTGTTAATTTTAACACATTGGTCTTGACCCAACCATTTGAGACTAATTGTTTATTAATCCTCCGCTATTTTGACCCAATTACAAATTAATTAACAATGAACACTAGTTAACCCCAAGATATCTCATAGTTTAAAATGTCCTTATTTATAGAATAACAAACAATCAAACATTGGTGGCTCAGGTAGCGATATATGTGCAGACAAAAGCAATGTACATCTCAGTCTATTGAATACTAATTAGTCATAAACTAAAGCACCAATATCTCTACTACAAACTAATCAACATTTAAATCGTTAATGACACTATAAAATGACTAATTAAGGACAATATGAGTTTATCTTTAAGGTTAAGTGAAAAATCTATTAAGAATAATATAAATAGGTGACAATCTTAAGCTAAATATATTTATTATATGTATTTAATATTTTATTTATTCTACAACTAACACTACAAGAAAATCATGAGATAAAAATCAATTTTAAAGACAAAAAATAATTAGTTGTTATAGTGACTAAATTAGAGACCATTTTAGAGACTAAAAAAAATTTTGGTTTCTAAATTAGTTTATATTATTGTTAGATGATTTCTAAATTGGTATTTAATTAGCAACCAAGGTTTTTGCTACCAAATTTAGAATCTAAATAATTGGTAGTTAAAACTTTGGTAGTTAATTAGATACCAATTTAGAAACTATTTAACAATAATAGAAACTAATTTAGAAATTAATTTTTGTTTAGTTTTTAAAATGATCTATAATTTAGTTACTATTGCAACTAATTATTTTGGTCTCTAAAATTGGTTTGTATCAGATGATTTTTCTTGTAATTTGGATGTCAAAGTATTTTTTGCAACTACATACTTCATCAGATCAAACAATATCACAAAAATACATCTATGTCATACAAGATTAAGATAATACATTTAGGTTATAAAAAAGAAAGAGAAAATGTTATAGTCTTACAAAGGTCATCTCAAAACTTCTAAGAACAAAAATAATTACATTTTTTTAGTCCTTAGAGAGATCTAATCTCAAAGACATGATTCACCAAAATTAGAAGTCACTATTTTAACAACCTTTTGAAGTGAGAGTATTAGTTTAATCACTTCTTTACAAAAAAAAAAAAATTAAGAGGAAAAGTATTAAAAAAATAAAATAAACTTCTTCGTAAGTTAAAATTAATATAGGTACAGTTAAAAAATCCTATAATTATTTCAAATTACTTAATACATAAAAATATAATTTATCAAAAAGTCAATTTCATTTATATTACTTTTTTTCTTTTCTAATTTTTTTAGTTAGAAGTTAGTTCAAATATATGTTTAACTCGTTATTAAAGTTGTATTTGTTTATGTTGTTGCACTTTGTAAAAGGATGGAAGAGAAGAAAACTCCCCATTAGATCAAGAGGACGAACATTTGTATTTGTCTGAAAAGTATGAGACTCACATTATAAAATCAAGAGAAAAGATTGCAATGGCTACGTGGTTTACATAAATATTTTTTAATATTTGGTCACTTGAAAGGTTGTGTATATGAATTTGATCATTTTATAAATAAATATATATATATATATATATTAATTTGTAACCTTTTTATTCTATTTCTCTTAATTTAATTAACTCCACTATTTTTTTATATTTTTCTTTCCTTTTTTTTTATCACTTTTTCCTTTTATACTCAGTAATCCTATAATTGTAGAAGTGATTATAAATATTACAACTTGTGTCCACCAAGGTCAACCATGAGTAGTCTGCTCTTAAAAGACAAAAAGCTTGGGACACTCATAATATAATAATGTATGTTACTATTTTAAGTTAAAAAAATAAAAATAAAATATTTTGATTTTGAAATCAATAAATGTTCTGATTTTCACTAAAAGAAAAATATAAAATAAAAACCAATTTTAGAAAAAAAAATAATTAGTTGTAAAAATAACTAAATTAGAGACCATTCTAGAAACTAAAAAAAATTGATTTCTAAATTAGTTTTTATTATTGTTAAATAGTTTCTAAATTGATATCTAATTAGCAACCAATGTTTTAACTACCAATTATTTAGTTTTTAAATTTGGTAGCAAAAACTTTGGTGACTAGTTAGATATCAATTTAGAAATCATTTAACAATAATAGAAACTAATTTAGAAATCAAGATTTTTTTAGTCTCTAAAATGATCTTTAATTTAGTCATTATAGTAACTAATTATTTTTTGTCATTAAAAATTAATTTCTATTTTATTAAAAATTAATTTCATCAAAATTATTTTTTGTCATTAAAAATTAATTTCTATTTTATTAAAAATTAATTTTTATTTGATGATTTTTTTTTTAAGCGTCGGTATGGTGGTAAAAAATATGAGCGTACTAAGAGTAAATGAGAGTAAAATTTTTGGTTGTGTGAATATATTTGTAATGATGAGAAGTTGTTGTAATCTGTTTAAAGCAACTAAAAAGGGAAATTATAAGTTGGATGATGAGCACTAAAAATGCATTTGTTCGTTTCCATGTTTGCTTTTGTTATTGAAGTGGGATATATCTTTGTAATTGGTAGGATTGGAATCCATGAGAAAGATGTGGATCACACACACACAAAATTATTATTTTCTTCCAAAAGAATCAACACTCCTGCACACTCATACATACGGTGATCAGTATCAGATGCACTTCATTCTACATGCTGTACATGTACCAAACTCCATACCAGAACAACACAAAGACAATGCCTTCTTTTATTAAAATATCACTGTCAAAAGATCACACCATTATCACAACAACACATCTTTCTTTCTAAGCTTAATTTATTTATGAAATAATGACATGTTTGTTTGAAAAAAAGTAATAATGATTGTATGTATGAGGAGGAGGAGTACATTGTTACAGGTGCTGGGAGAGTATAAAGTATACATGCACTGATGTTATTCTGTGATGAGGCAGTGGTAGTGGAGTATAAACGTAAAGCCTCTTTACCAAAGATGTTCACTTCTCCCAGCAGTACTTGAGCAAGAACCTGCTTTTTCATCATCAAGGCTTGTCACTGCTTCCCTCAGTGATCCACTCAACCATTTCCATATCTTATATACATCTCTTGCACCCTTCTTCTTCCTTGCAACCTTTACACTAACCACAATCACCTCTCCTCTTTTTTTTCTCTCAAAATGAACCATCATCCCTTCATCACCCTCTTCTCCACCATACTAATCTTTTCCACCACCACCACCCTCTCACTCTCCCAGGTTAACCAGTCACAGTTTTTCATTCTCATCAAAGACTCTCTCCCCGGGAAGTACCCCATGAATTGGGACGCTGAGAAACCCGTGTGTAGCTTCACCAGAGTTACCTGCAACACCAGAGGTGACGTTATCAAACTCGACCTTTCAGGTTGGTCATCACTTACTGGAAAGTTTCCATCGGATACATGCTCTTATCTCCCACAGTTACGTTCTCTCCACCTCGGCCACACCAGGTTCCAGTTCAACGTAGACACCATCCTCAACTGTTCCCACTTGGAAGAGCTTAACATGAACCACATGTTCCAGACCGGCACGCTCCCAGATTTCTCTTCCTTGAAATCTCTCAGGATTCTCGACTTGTCCTACAACCTCTTCACAGGCCAGTTCCCCATGTCAGTGTTCAACCTCACCAACCTCGAGGTGCTAAACTTCAATGAAAACGGAGGCTTCAACCTGTGGCAGTTACCTGCGGATATTGACAGGTTGAAAAACCTCAGGTCCGTGGTGCTAACGACGTGCATGGTGCATGGCCAAATCCCTGCGTCCTTAGGGAACATAACTTCCCTCATCGATCTTGAGCTGAGTGGGAATTTCCTCACGGGACAAATTCCTAAAGAGCTTGGTCAGCTGAGGAACCTTCAACAGCTTGAGCTTTATTATAACTACCATCTCGTTGGGAACATTCCAGAGGAGTTGGGGAACCTCACGGAGCTCGTGGATTTGGATATGTCAGTGAACAAGTTCACTGGGAGCATCCCCGCGTCGGTGTGTAGGCTTCCCAAGCTTCAAGTCTTGCAGCTCTACAACAACAGTCTCACAGGAGAAATCCCAGGTGCGATTGAAAACTCAACAGCTTTAAGAATGCTGTCTCTCTATGACAACTTTCTTGTAGGACAGGTTCCCAACAAACTGGGACAGTTCTCTAGAATGTTAGTTCTTGACTTGTCGGAGAACAAGTTTTCTGGTCCGTTGCCAAGCGAGGTTTGCAAGGGTGGTACGCTAGAGTACTTTCTCGTTCTGGATAACATGTTTTCTGGTGAGATACCACAGAGTTATGCTAACTGCATGATGCTGTTGAGGTTTAGAGTGAGTAACAACCGTTTGGAGGGTTCCATTCCCGCGGGACTCCTTGGTTTACCACACGTTTCAATCATTGATTTGAGTAACAATAACATGAATGGTCCAATTCCTGAGATTAACGGGAATTCTAGAAATCTTTCTGAACTGTTTCTTCAGAGGAACAAAATTTCAGGTGTCATAACTCCCACAATATCTCGAGCCATGAGCTTGGTCAAAATAGATTTCAGTTACAATCTTCTATCTGGTTCAATCCCTTCCGAAATAGGCAACCTCAGAAGACTCAATTTGCTTATGTTGCAAGGGAACAAGCTGAATTCTTCCATCCCCGGCTCACTCTCTTCCTTGGAGTCTCTCAACCTTCTTGATCTCTCCAACAATCTTTTAACTGGGAGCATCCCTGAAAGCCTCTCTGTGCTGCTACCAAACTCTATTAACTTCTCGCACAATATGCTTTCGGGTCCAATTCCTCCCAAACTGATCAAAGGAGGCTTGGTGGAAAGTTTTGCAGGGAATCCTGGGTTGTGTGTGCTACCGGTGTATGCTAATTCATCGGATCAAAACTTCCCCATATGTGCAAGTGCCTACAAGAGCAAGGGGATCAATACCATCTGGATAGCTGGGGTGTCAGGGGTTTTGATCTTTATTGGGTCTGCCCTGTTTCTCAAACGTAGGTGTAGCAAAGACACTGCTGCAGTGGAACATGAGGAGACACTCTCTTCTTCGTTCTTCTCTTATGACGTTAAGAGCTTCCACAAGATCTCTTTCGACCAAAAGGAGATCGTTGAGTCCTTGGTGGACAAGAACATAATAGGGCATGGAGGGTCTGGGACAGTGTACAAGATTGAGTTGAAAAGTGGTGATATTGTCGCAGTGAAGAGGCTGTGGAGTCGCAAGTCCAAGGATTCAACTCCAGAGGATCGGTTGTTTGTAGATAAGGCATTGAAGGCAGAGGTGGAGACCTTAGGAAGCATAAGACACAAGAACATAGTGAAACTATACTGCTGCTTCTCCAGCTTCGACTGCAGCTTGTTGGTTTATGAGTACATGCCAAATGGTAATCTTTGGGATTCCCTGCACAAGGGTTGGATCATTTTGGATTGGCCTACTCGTTATAGAATTGCACTGGGGATTGCACAGGGTTTAGCATACCTTCACCATGATTTGCTTCTTCCTATTATCCATCGAGACATCAAGTCAACTAATATCCTGCTGGATGTTGATTACCAGCCCAGGGTTGCAGACTTTGGGATTGCCAAGGTTTTGCAAGCAAGAGGGGTGAAGGATTCCACAACAACTGTCATTGCAGGAACGTATGGTTACTTAGCCCCAGGTAGTTTCTCCCACAAAACTCATTTATAATCATCATTTAAATCTCCGGAAAGAATTCATTTATGCAAACTACCATCATATGTTTTCCTTAAATGATAGAGCAAATAGTACATGCAAAGGAGTTTTTATACATACTCAGATGTTAAATTTGTTGAGTCTTACAATAACTGACATAAAAATTGAACCTAATATGATTTCTGATCAGTTGACTATGTAAAGACTTTTGCAATGCGTAAAACTAAAACTCCGCCATAAATGATTAAGAATACATTGACTATGAGAGTTCATGCCAGTGTGAAGCCAAAAGTACTGCTTGGATATTCTCAGGGTACTGATTACTGAATGATGCCTTTTTACCATGTAAATAATTTAGTGCACGATATGAATGTTAAAATATAAGTAGTACTTTGTACCAAAAAAAACATTGGTGGTACTAGGGTGTTTGACAATTAGTCATGTGTTAACTTCTCTATCATCTTTTTGGTGTTCCAAATGCTGAATATTATTTTGGGCATGTATATATGACTGTCACAGAATTTGCATATTCATCAAGGGCCACCACTAAGTGCGACGTCTACAGTTTTGGGGTGATTTTGATGGAACTGTTAACTGGGAAGAAGCCCGTGGAGGCAGAGTTTGGAGAGAACAGAAATATTGTTTTCTGGGTTTCCAACAAAGTAGAAGGCAAGGAGGGGGCAAGACCAAGTGAGGTGTTTGACCCGAGGTTATCATGTTCATTCAAGGATGACATGATCAAAGTGTTGCGGGTTGCCATTCGCTGCACCTACAAAGCCCCAACAAGCAGACCAACCATGAAAGAGGTGGTTCAGCTTCTGATTGAGGCAGAGCCACGCGGTTCCGATTCTTGCAAGTTGTCAACAAAAGATGTATCAAATGTCACCGTAGTAAAGAAACCATATGAATTATAATTTGAGTAGCTTAAAGGGTAAGAGGGAGCATGTGACAACTACAGATAAGCAATCTCTCTATGGATGTAATGAAACTGAGGGATTGCAGAAGAGAGACCAAATTAGTATAATCTTTTTTTTCTTCTAGACAAGTAGTTTGTAGATTCTATCTTTGACTATGACTCTTCTCTCTATATGCTCCCTTTTACTGTCTTTGAGTTTTGACATGATGTAAAAATTTGAAGCTAGACTGCTATCCAAGCTTTAAGGTAATGTACAGTATCTATATTTCAGACACCCCCCACTTGGAAAGCATTTGCCAACTTGTTTTGTGGAATTTGGGTTTTTTTTCTCTTCTATCAACACTTTTATTTTGAGCGATGCAAGATGGCTCCAAAAAAAGGAGCATATATGTTGTGATTGTGAGGACTGGAAGGTCGTGATTCGCAAAGAGCTCCCTTTTTATATTTTACAAAAAAAAAATGAAAATGGGTTCCAGATTCTGAATACAATATTGTGGCATTATTTGTATGTGGAGGGTCCCTTTGCCAAAGCTATCCACTGGAAAATAAAGATGAATGGAATGATTGATTGATGAGAGCATCTTGTTGCCATTTTAGCCAGTGAAAGAGAAGAAAGCAGCACCATTAAGCTTTTCCTTTTTCCTCTTGAATCCTTTTCAAGTACAGATTATTGTTTTGTTAGAATGAGGCCATGGGGAATAGAGGCATCAGCCATGAACTTGAATCCCCCTTTAGCCTTCAATTTCTCAGAAGTTTTTTTTTAACTGACATTAGATTGAACCATCCCTCATAAAACTAAACAGAAATTTTCTAAACACCTCTCTATGCTAGGACAGTACAATCCTAAATTAAAGATCAAACAATAGTATAACCAATCAAAATCATAACCATGTTTCAATACTCATATTTATTTAGTTACCTGAAACATCAGTTTCGTGTGTGTTGGAAATCAGGAAGATAATAACAATATAATGAAGATGTTATCATTCTCTATGAAGGCAAAAACTACAGGCAGCACAAAATCAGTGGCACATGCTTGGTAGCTTGTGAGGAAAAAATGTATGCAGAGTGAATCACATCACACGTGTGCGTACAATTATATGATATATCTGAGTTTGTGCACATTCATGTGCTTTATGAGTGGATGGTGGGGTCGCCCTAGAAGAATGAGATTCACAAACGCAACATTTCTTTAGGCTTGGTGGAGAGGCCATAAAGCAAAAAAGTTAGAAGGTTCGGTAAGAATAGTTTTCTTAGACAAAAAAGACAGAAGGCATCAACTTCCAAAGCATGCTTGGCTGTGAGAGGAAGCTAAATTGAGGACAGGTATGTTCTCTCCTTAAGTACAATAGGAACCAAAGGAGTTCAGATGAGACACTCGGATACCCTGCAGCACATTTAATTATCAATGCATATTCTATTGATCTAATGGACTATAACCCCTCATAAAAGTCAGAAGTGAAGTCTCGTCTCATCAACAGTCCCAAAAGGGTGGAAAACATGACTTTCACTGAATTAAACAGTCACTCAATCAAAAAGTAATTGATGTTTGGAAGAACACAACATACCTGTTTCGTACAGAAAGGAATTCTTAACTATGAATTTAACTCTGATGCCTTACAATGCCCCAGTGTAAAATAAAATGCCAAATTCATAACGAATTGGTAACTGTGCATTACCAGAGAAGCCAAAAATGATGCACTATAAAGGCAATAATTGTCAACCCTATTACACTTGCATTACACCCATGACATTATCTGTTAACATAATGAGTGTACCCCACAAGGGTCTAAAATCCTAGTTAGCAGGAGAAGTCTAATATGGCCTTAGCAGGAGAAGTCAATTTGTCATTGTTGACATCATTGGGAACATTGCCAACTTAGGCACTTCAGAGTCTGTGCTCACCTCTTATCTTAGTAGAAAAAATTAGTGGCGCACCCACGTCTCAAACAAGAGACTTTAAAATGGGTCTAAAATCATTCCCTGTATCTTTGTGTCTCACTTGAAAATTCTCAAAATAATGTTCATTCGGATGTTGTGTTTTTTTAATCAAAGGGAACAGTTTCTGTCACTTCAAGATGATGTTCCTATTATTGGCAAATTGCCACTATGGCCACTCAGGAGGGGAATACCTTTTTCTTTTAGGTTTCTGGGTAACATATTTTACAATGCTATGAAGACGGTTTCTTCCTGCACCTCCATATCTTCTTCTGGCACCTCCATATACAACATGAAAATACATTTTTATCCTTCTTGTGCCCCTCCCATAGAATAACTTTCGGATTATGTAATCCGGAAATGCATTTGAAAAAAGACTTCCGGATTACATAATCCGGAAGTTAAAAAAGACTTCCAGATTATGTAATCCGGAAAGTAATCATGCATCTGAAAAAAGACTTCCGGATTATATAATCCGGAAGTTAATTACAAATTTGAAAAATGACTTCCGGATTATGTAATCCAGAATATTACAGAGGGGCATTTTTGGAAATACGAAAATCTATGGAGGTGAGAGAAGAAGGTATGGAGGTGCAGGAAGAAGCAGCCTGCTATGAACCATGCAGTCTTTTGGGGCTCAGTCCATGTTTACAAGTTTAGGGCTCAGTCCAAGTTTACAAGTTTAGGGCCCAGTCAAGAATTTTGTTGGTTACATCCAATCTTTTTGGACTGTTTCTTTCTGCACCTCCATATGTTCTTCTACACCCCATGCAAAATATGAAAATACTTTTTTATCCTTGTGTCACCTCCATACTTTGGATTACATAATCCAGAATAGTATTTGATAATAGCTTCCGGATTATGTAATCCGGATACGCATTTAAAAAAAGGCTTTCGGATTATGTAATCTAGAAACTAATTTTGCATCTGAAAAAAAGACTTTCGGATTAAGTAATCCGAAAGCTAATTATGAATTTGAAAAATGACTTTCGAATTACGTAATCCAAAATATTATATAGGAACATTTTTGAAAATACAAAAATTTATGGAGGAGAGAGAAGAACATATGGAGGTACTGGAAGAAACAATCATCTTTTTGAACCTGCAACCTAGATAGTTATAAATTTTAAAAAATACTCTTTATTTTAGAAATGAAAATCTAAAATTAAAAATAATATATTTCAGAAAAGTAGATCTAGAAGAGATTATTGTGTTTCAAAAATCAAAATCTCATTCCAGATAAAAAGATTCACAATAAAAAAAAATCGTTTTGAAAAAAAAAATCCAAAAATATATTTTGAAAAAATGATCCAAAATGTATTTTTATATGTACTCCTTTTATTTAACATTGGGTCTTTTCGTTTTTCCAGAAATTGGGTGCATATTATGGTGCAGGAAGTAATTGCAAGCAAAATTAATATTTTAAGATCTTAAGATTTATTATAGAAAAAAGATATTTTCCATTGTCTATTTTCTTTTTCTTCATATTTGTCAAATATGTTGAATCTTGTTTAAGATTAAAAAAAGGACAATAACTATTCACACAATTTTGTTATACAATTTGTATTTATTAGTTTCCTTATAAATATCAAACAAATGACTTTTAAAATTTAAAATTTTTTGGATCATACTAGCAATTAAAATTCTACTTTACTAAAATTTTGTAGGGAATAACTTCATTGCTTTTAATAATTTTACTCAACTTCAGTAAAATAAGTCCAACTCTTAAATAATTGAGAATACAAATAAAGAGAAACCTTATCACAATATTATATGAAAAATTTAGACAAGATTCACAATATTCCCCATCAAGGTTGCCATTGTATTTAGCATCTTCCAAAAAATAATTTCAAATATTATTACTCTCTTTCCCTTGTGTTTAATGCTAAACCATGAAATAAAATGAAAGTTTTCACATTGGTTGTTTTCTATCTATCTCCACATATAAATTTGTATTCTTTTTTTTATTATTTCTTTGTGAGGGTTGCTTGATTAGTATTTTTTTTTCAAATGTCAAACTTTGATTACCATTTAATCCAATTATACACATTACATTTAATTTTTGGCTTAAACTTGTGTTTTTTTAATCTAAAATTGAACTGAACTGAAGAGATCTCGTACAGCATAAAGCCTGATTCTATGGCACGTTAATTTTTTTTAAAATGCTTTATAAAACGTAACCACAAGAACATTTTGGATAATTTTTTACTAAAATTATAACTATGGCTTTTGCTATAAAAAAAAATGCACCATGGTAATTAAATACATTCTCTTTTCAAACAAACTAAACCCTAATATTATATAATGTAACCATTCATTTTTTAGAAAAATTTGGTTGACACCATAATCCATATAAAACATACATTTAACTGTTTATAATAATATCATAATATTTTTAAATTAAAAATAAAATATTAATTTATTATGGTGTGAAGTGTGTTATTTCACGATAGAGGGTAACACCCTTCATTTTATTCAAATTGATTAAAAATAAATTAATTCGTTTCTTAACAGAAAATGAGAAGGCAGATTTTAATAGATGTCAAATCATTTATTTTAAAATAATATGGCATACTCTTTTATTGTTATCAAACTTGTCAGATAATTTTAAAATTAATATTAAAAAATTCAGCTAATCGGAAATTAAATACTTTCTCCATTGATTTAAAAACCTTTATTTCATTGATTGTGATTTTATCATTAAAAAAACACATATATTCAGTTGTCATCGAAATATTATACTCTCTCTTTCTATTTTGTCTTAAAATAAATATTATATTTGATCGTTTATAGGTCATAATAGTGAGTGATCACTCGACTTTTAAATTGAGTTGCTATTATCCATTAATGATCATCATAAATAAAATTATCTAATCAATAAGTCTTAAATGATGAGTGGTTATTTAAGGAATAATAAAGAGTAGTTACATGGTTAATCCAAATGACTCATAACAATCCACTCAAATGATACTATTTGATCAACCTATAAATATTCACTCTTTAGAGTACAATCTATTTATCTTATCTCATACTCTTAACTCTCATAGTGTTAAAAACATACAATCTTTGTGTTTCTATTGACTTAAGCATCGAATAGTATAGACATCTCTTTTCACATGGGAGACCCAAGAATTACTCTGAAGCTATCTCTAGTGACGACTCAACAAAGTGATTGCTACTATGCAAGAAGAAATTGAAAGTCTTCTAAAAAATGAAACATGGGAATTGGTGAAGTTACCAGAAGGAAAACGAGTCATTAGTTGCAAGTGGATCTTTAAGAGAAAAGAAGGGATCCCTGGTGTTGAGAGTACAAGGAATAAA
>Ga0123342_1005744_pt1 | contig 17736 bp, 15 predicted proteins | sample Turbeawhitnodule_FD_89960 | JGI IMG/M metagenome (GOLD analysis project Ga0123342, IMG submission 89960) | Root nodule microbial communities of legume samples collected from Mexico - Turtle bean Mexico white nodule | ecosystem: Host-associated > Plants > Roots > Nodule | place: Mexico: Nepantla...
AATACTCAAAAGTAATTACAAAAGAAAGACATCCAATGATGCTTAGTTTGCCCATATCTTCTATTTGTTGGGCTTGAGTTGAAGCTTGAACTTGTATTTGGGCTTGGGCTTGGGCTTGGGCTTTTTCAATTATGGGCTTGGGCCTCTCCCATCACTTGTTGTCAGCCAACTCAAGGGGGTATTCAAAGTCAAGGAATTGTTGCTCCAAAGGTACTATCATTTTTGTTCAAAAATTTGATTACCAGATTTACGGAGGTAACATCCATCACATCCACCGGGAACATAATACCTGGGTAGATATGCTTTCACGTTTAGCCACGGTCAAGAAGAAGGGGCTCCATTGGTCAGTCATATACGTTACCTTGAAGAATCCCAACATCGGTTCAAATGAATGCATGACCACTTATGTACAACCAAACTTGATGGCACCCATCAAATAGTTTTTAACCAATGGGGATTGTGGAGCATAATCCGAAAAGACAATGACACAGCAGGCCGCCAGGTTTCTTCTTATTGACCAGAATCTCTATCATCGAGGATATACTCGGCCAATTTCTAAATGCATCACCCCGACCAAGCTGATAATATCATACGAGAGATATGTGAGGGACTATGTTGTACTCACTCGGGAGAAAGAACAATGGCTGCAAAGGTATTAAGGGTAGGTTATTATTGGTCGACCGTGTAAAGTGATTGTGCAGATTTTGTTTGAAAATGTGTCAAGTGCCAAGAATATGACAGTTTATCTGATCAAAGGCCCGAGAACTTTCACTACATTCTCTCTCTGTGGCCAATTGTGAAATGGGGAATGATATCATCAGACCTTTTATTCCAGGGAACGGGCAATTTAAATTTCTTCTAGTAGGGATAGACTATTTCACCAAATGGATAGAGGTCGAACCATTGGCAGCCATAACGGCCCGGAACGTTCCTAACTTCATATGTAAAAATATTGTGTGCCATTTCGAGATCCCACATGTGATCATTACTGACAATGATCGACAATTCATTGATAGAGGATTGGCCGTGTTTTACGAAATACTCGATATTAAGCATATCACAAGTTTTGTAGAGCACCCTCAAATGAACGGCCAAGCCGAAGCTGCCAATAAAGTCATTCTTAATGAATTAAAGAAGAGACTCGACCCAACAAAGGGTAAATGGACCGAAGAGCTTTCCGAGGTCTTATGGGCTTACCAGTGTACGCCGCAGTCCATCACACAAAAAACATTTTGACATACGAATTAGAAGTTATGATCCCAGTTGAAGTTGGAGAGCCCTCTCTACAACGAAAAACTCTGGACTTAAATCTTAATAAAGAAAGCTTGTTGTCTGGCCTCGATTTAATCAACGAGCTAAGGGAAAAAAATAAATAAGAGAAGAGGCATGCAAGATTCGGGCTGAAAGGGAGATTTGGTCTAGTGAATGATGCGCAAAGACGCTCGAAAGAACGAAGGCATGTTCTTAAGCAATTGGGAATGACCTTTTTCGAATCTCAGACACGGCGGCCGCCAGAGCCTATTATCTAGAATTTTTATTAACCACTAGACCAGACAAGTTCTTTGATCATATTATCATTTTTATTATACTTATTATTATTAATATAATTTATACATATTATTATTAATATGATTTATACATATTATTATTAATAATTATATTATTAATAATAATAAGTATACTAAATATCGTGGTTAAATTTTCTTTGGTTACTGAAGAAACCTGGTAGATGAAGTCTTCTACTTTGATCAACTTATTAAGACTGAAAGTTCTTAATACTTTGAATATATTAAGACTCAAGCCAGATTATTTTCTTCTACTTGGCAACGAAAATGCCATCTACTTTGCTATTCGACAAACGTTATTAATTGCAAAATACTTCAAGGCTCGGTTAGCCATTATTAGTTTGTATCGATTTTGGGTTAAGACTTCGACTAAGTTATTCCATTATACTTGCCAAAGACCACACCATCTATCTCAGTGATTGAAAAGCATCGTTAAGTTCTATCTACAACTTGTTAAAGATACAATCAAAATTTCGAACTGTTCGGTTAGCCGAGTTTAAATATCGAAGTTTCGTTCGGCAAGGATTAAATATTGCAAATATTTCAAGTGTTCAACCATGAATTCAATAGCAGAAATTAAAAATGTTTTAGGCCCACATTCCAGGTCCGAGAGAAATCAAAATATAACAAATTACAAAACTTTATAACTCCTCTAAAGAGGGTTCAGCTTCGCCTGGGGGACGGTCAAGGTTATCCCCTTGACCCTCAGCATTCTCCATATTCTCATCTTCATCCGCTTCGATCGATATGAATTTACCATCTACATTGTCTTTATTCATGTCATATCGGTAGTTTTCAAGCAGAACTCCATCGAAAAAGGCTGCTTGACGGAGGTCTTGGAGAAGCAATTTTTTGCTGATACGGAGGATAACGAATGATTGGCATTCTTCCAATTCTCGGGTCAGCACCTTCTCCTTGTTGGCCGCTTCGCTCTCCACCCTCGCACAGCCGGCCTTTTCCGCTTCTAGCTCGGCCTTCAGGGCCGCACCTCCTTCTTAGTCTCGTTAGCTTCAGTACTGACTTGGCGCATTTTCTCATCAAGCAACCCCATCACTTACAATGTAGCCTTCAAAGAGTTTGAAGACTCAGTCAGCTCGACCTTCAACGTGGCCACCACCCCCGAATTTCTCTCCAACTCTTCCCAAGGTGTTCGACCAACTACCAACGCACGACTGTTCAACTTGCCACCTGACGTCTTAGTTGTTTTAAGGGGTTTTAACTATGATGGGATTATTTTTTTTTGCTTTTTACCAAAATGGGGTCCGTTTAAAAAAAATTACAAATTTAGGCTAGTCGTGCCAATTCGACACGACTTCATATGCACAAATTGTCCCAATTAGACACGACTCTGTCATGTCATACTGAAGTCGTGCCAACTTGACACGACTTCTGCCACATCATAATTTTTTTTTATTTTTTAATTTTTTTAATTTTATTGTTTATATTGGGTAGTAAGTTGTGTAATGTTAAAAATTAATTTGATACATAATTGTCTAAGAGTGTTAGTTTTAAGGAACAAAAATTGGATTATTGGTCTACTTACACGGGACCAAATTTCTTACCTTACCCCATCATGCGTCGACATCAATAAGGAAGACTTGACACTCAACGCATTCGTAACGAAATGGATGATTCAATTCCAAATTAGCCAAAAAAAATGTTCATATTGTAGAACGGAAGGTCACAATAGAAGCAATTGTCCGCACAGACAAGCTTAGTAATAAAATTCAATACAAGTTTGATTATTAATTTCCTCATTTTCTTTATTTATGTATTTATTCATTCATAGCACTCTTAGAACATTCATTTTCTTTATCTATGTATTTATTCATTCAATTCAAACATGATCCATACATGATTATCTAATTTTTTGTTCTTTAAAACTAACACTCTTAGAAAGTTATGTATCAAATTAATTTTTAACATTACATAACTTACTACTCAATATATAAACAATAAAATTTTTAAAAAAAATTATGACGTGGCAGAAGTCGTGCCAAGTTGGCACGACTTCAGTATGACATGGCAGAGTCGTGTCAAATTGGAATGATTTGTGCATATGAAGTCATGCCGAATTGGCACGACTTCTGTCATGTCATACTGAAGTCGTGCCGAATTGGCACGACTTGCCTAAATTTGTAATTTTTTTTAAATGGACCCCATTTTGGTAAAAAGCAAAAAAAATAACCCCATCATGGTCAAAATCCCTTGTTTTAAGTATTTGGCTGATTCTGGATCTACCCGAGACATAATCGCTGCAAGACACAAACGAATTAAACATCCCGTCAACATAATGAATAAGGCCGTGTGCAAAAGAAATTTCACATACCGCTCAGATTCGTCCACCTTTTGGACGAATCGTACAATGCTACCAACTCCCAAGTAGATAACCTATTCGAGAGTTGGTCGAGCACACAAAAAATTTCCTTGTCTTGGGAAGACATTGAAGACCTGGGCCAGGAAACATATCTGGTCGGAGTTTGAGTCCAATGAAAGAGAAATTTGGTTTTCCCTTCCGCATCATAGAGAAAGGGCTTGTCGTCCGACTCCACAAGATTTTTGAAGTATTTTTCTTTAAAATGTTTATAAGATGAAGTATAAGGTGCAAAACAAATACTTCTTGGTCAACTTGTCAAAGATAGCCAACTCACTGGAGTTACTCGGACAAGAGTTATAATAGAATAAAAAGGATTGAGAAGTGGATTGTAACTTAAAAATATCACAGAGAATTCTAAACACTTGAAGAGCCGCCTAAGAATTAGGATGTAATTGGGTCGGTGCCACTTTAAGGATCAGAAAGACCCCACCGTGAATTCATTAAATGGCATGGTAACGTTTAAATCATTAAAAAAAGGTTGTATATATAGAAAAAGAAATCTTGCGGAGTGCCTTCCCGACCATGACATACCCGGTTGGTGTGGCTACAACAATCGAATGCCACCGCATCCAACGGAGAGTCGGGCTCTAAGATAGACACTTTAGATAAAAAAAAAACATCTAAAGCGGTTGGACCCCTAAAGCAAATGTATCGGTCGGTACCGGACGAGTCTCGACCTAGCTGACCGATCACCCGAATCAAAGAACACCTTAAGACATGCAATAAATGGCAGTAACAAAAGTTACAATAGCACTTAATGAGTCATAATTTGTATCCCAGAATACGCGAGAAGTATCTTCGATAAATCAGCTACAAACTGATTAATTGAAAGATGACACAAATATTCTTCAAATATTCTAACATACCTATATACCAATATACCTCCCTATTAATCAAGGACCATGATGCACATCAACAAATAACTGAAATATGGGTCATCATAGCAAGGGCCTACGATCAACACTATAAATAAATCCTCCGCGGAAGTGTAAGATCCGTTTTTATCAATTACCAAAATACACTATTCACATAGAGAACTAACTTGATCTCATAGTATCTTTTTCAGGTCAACCCCAACTGAGCATCAACATTTGTGGAAGAAGACTCGAAGAGAGGAACCAAAGAATCATTGACATGTCAGCAATTGTACAACCGGTCTCAAGTACTATCTAGACCCTCTTTGCTTATACAAAAACATGTCTTACTTCTATTATTGTTTTCATATACGGTTTCAAATATATACATAGGTAATTACCTAAAAAAAACAGTCAACTTATCAAAAAAATATTAAGATTCTACATATTAGTTATTGAATAATAAATATTGTCAAACTTTACTTTTTTTATTGAAAAAAAAATATATTAAACGAAATACATAGAATATTCTAATCCATATATAAAAAAAAATTATTAAAAAAATTAAATACCATGTTTTTTTATCAACACAAAATAATTGAATTAAATAATACACTTGAGTTACACAACCTTATTTTTTAAAAAAAAAAATATATAGACACAGCAGCAAAAATAAAAAAACCAAACAGTAGAATGCCCTGCTCCCTTCCCTACATTTCCCACTCTTCATTGACTGTGCTTGTAACTCATTCAATATTCTAAGCTTTAACGTCGGTAAGAGTATAATGAAAACATGAAATCTCAAATTTCTACATTAATTCAAAATCAACATGAAATCTCAAATATCAACAGTAATTCAAAATCAACATTGAAATTTTTCATTTTCAGTATTTCTTCTTTCCACATTGATTTGGAACCTACGTTCAATACTTTCTAGAACCCGCGTTAAATATTGCTAATGTAATACCGGAGGTTTACATTTGTGAAAGATTAACAAGTTAGTTCACAAATAATTTTTTTTATAAAATTACTTTACTTATTAAAACTTTTTATATATTAAATTTTATTAATTTTTTATTAAATATTTAAATAATAACTTAATAACCATGTATATAAGCAAATAAAAAATACTTTAGTTACATAATGTTAACATCCACTTACATTTTCATTAAACTTGCTATAATGCTAAATTGAATTTGTTTAGTGAAACACCAAATAGTTAATAAAAAATTAAATTTAACAATTAAATTAATATAATTCATAGTAAATTATAATGTACTAATAAAAGCTTTTTTTTTTTTACATTTAACACAACTATTATATGTACATGTTGAAATAATTTTTAAATAATTTATAAGAAGATTAAATTAAATTTTATTAAAATAATTAAGGAATTTTTAGATCATGAGAAAACATTGCACGATATATTTTTATATATATATATATAGAAACACAATTTTTTTCTGGAAAAAAAATTGCCCCATACATGATATTAGTGGGCTGAAGATTGTAGGACAGTTCTAGAGAACACTATCTCATATGAGCTACAAATACAAAGATATTGTTTATGCAATAGTACTTGGTGATCATGCATAAGATTTCGTTGTTATATATATGCTGTTCAACATGTCGTCACCTTCTTAATTCATGGTTGAAGGTGTTCTTGATGAGCAAATGTGGAGATCACTTGTAAGAGTGACCAATAAAAAGGTGACAACATACTTAGAGGAGAAAATATGAAATTTAGATGCTGTTATTTTTTAAATTTTCACTTACGTAATTAAATTTGATTAAAAAACAACATGAATATCACTTATAATGTTGTATTTAAGTTATATTTCGTTGTAACGTTGAATTACACTGTTCAGTTGCAGGTTTTCTGGAAACGAGTTCAAGTGGAGACCTTTAACAAGTGTTTATACAAAGGAGTATATTGGAAGAGGATCAAAATGGGCTATGTGATATAAAAATTATAAAATGGAATTATAAGAAAATATTATGGAAATATAAGAGTAGAACTACTCATTTCGCCCACAGTGTGAAACCCCTTTCAACAAAATAAGCTGGTATAGGTTTTCCCCAAAAAATAACAAGAAAGAAGAAAAACCAAACCCATATTATATTCCTGTTACTAATTGAACAGCCCCCAGACATCATAAACTGAACAAACACTTTCAGGTTCAGTCACAAAAGGAGTGAGAAATTCACTTATGAACGAAATATCATAAAGTTCTTTCCAAGAATGTGCACTTATAGGATCTGTGTTTTCCTCCATAAAATCAGCAAAGTTATCAGTAGCCAAATTCCAGTTACTGGCTGGTTCAGGTTCAGGTTCAGGTTCGGATATCATGCATAGAACATTGCTCAATGATGTAAGCTGGGGCGATGGAAAATCACCGTCAGGAGTTTGGGAAGTAGCTAGGGAACTGTTCTGGAAACTGCTTGCAACAACTTCCCGAGATTCCTCTTGAATGGATTCAACTAGGGAGTGGTGTTTTGGATTGGAAGCTTCAACCTCTTCATTTGTTTCTGAATTGTGTTGAAAGCGCTTCTTAAGATGTGCATGCCAGTGATTTTTTATCTCGTTATCTGATCTTCCAGGTAAGTGGGAAGCAATCACAGACCACCTTCAAGAAAAGGGAGATGAAAATCAACTATGGTTTATATTCACATGCAGTGAAAGAAATTATATGATGTAACTTGCGCAAAAGTCCATGTAATAATATAAGTGCATCACATATCATATATGACAAGTTAATCCATTGATATTTATAATAACTATCTGAAAAATCATATGCAGCATGACATGTTTTAGTTTAAAGGTGCACAGAAATTAAACTCATGTAACAATCCTAGTTTATAATTTCACTATATAGGAGGAGAAATCGTGTGATCTGGCTGTGTCGTTTACCTATTTCCAAGAATTTTGTGCAGTTTGACAATCCTCTCTTCTTCCTCATAGGTGTAGTTCCCTCTTTTGATGCCTGGCCTTAAGTAATTCATCCACCTCAATCTGCAGCTCTTTCCACACCTAGCAAGACCTGAAAACATATTGCACAACTATATTGAATCAAAACAGTAGAATATGAATTCAATTTTCCCTTTTTGGTGCCTGACCTAATGATGGGTCTGTTGAGATTCTGGAGATAAGTAGAGTTCTTAAATTCCCCCCAGAGTTTAATTTCGTAGTTAAAACCAGAATCAAATTAAGATCAAGAATGCATGGATCATGTTTGTTTTTCGAAAAAGAGTGTGATATAAAGTTGTGTAGAAAAATAGAAATGAACAGATAGTTTTTCTGTACCGAGTCTTAATTCAACTTATATGATAAAAAACAAGTTCAAAATTTAGTAAACCATAATTTTATACATCTCAAACTGAGGTGAAAACTTAACGTGAAATCAGTATTCATTCCCGAAGGTAGACTCTATCAAAGAGTAAAATTCATTTACCAATGTTATCATCAGTGTTGACGTGTTAAACAAAGGTTAATATAACTGCACTAAGATAAGGATAAGAAAAACGTTCTGAAGCGAATTTTGGTGAAGGAATGAAAAGTTGAAGATCGTAATTAACTGGCGCACTTCTATTACCTGCAAACTTAGGCAACTGGCGCCAGTTCTTATGGCCATGTGTAGTGACATAAGCAATCAATTTCCAATCTTCTTCTGGTGTCCATGTTCCCTTTTTCAGTCCACTTTTGTCACAGTAAGGGGTTCTCACCATCTTTCTCAACACAAACTCACTCTCACTATATATGTGTTACAACACTCTTAAGGTGTCGCTGTTGATTCTTTGTTATGTTTGTGTGTGAGAGAGACACGGTTGAGAAAGAAGAGAGTTTGGTGAAAGACACTTACAGGCAGGTAGTTCCCTTTATATAGCATGAGAAGGGGTGCCAAGGAGGAATGATGCACACATACGATTGTTTTCATGCCAACAAATTAAGAAGTCTTAACCATGGTCTTAAAATATTGCTATAACTGCAATTTGTAATCAAATATTCATTCTTTTATTTTTAATTTACACTCAAGCAAAACCCAAGTCTATTTGTACAGTTGATAAAAGGATAGAGATTATTTTAAAAGAAAAGAAAATATTATTTTGACACTATTCCAAAAAATTTACATTCACTTAATAATCCATTTTAATAAAATTTTAAACTAAAAAGATAAAACAAATATTATTAAAATATTATTATTCAAGAATGTCAACTGAGTGTTTTTGTTATTTAGTGGATGTTAGTCCTTATTTAGAAAGTGAGGTAGCAGTTCACAAATTAAAAATAGAAAATTTTCATGGAAATAAATGCTCTTTAACTATTGCATTTATGGAATATTTCTGTTTCTATAGTATCAAAATTGAATACTGTATTTACTTATTCTTTTGTGAATTGTACTTTTCTCTCTTATTTAATTTATAATTATTTACATATATTTTTTATGTGAGGTAGAAATGAAAATAGTAAAATAAAAAATCATAACTATTTTTAATAAAATCAAGAAAATTTATAATATATGTACAAGAAACCTTTTTGATAAATTTTTATCTCGTTTAATAAAAATAATATTTTAAAAATTTGTGAATAAGTGTTCTTAATACATTGGTGAGCACGACCCTTAAATAAAGTATACTACCCACTGAAACTTTAAAAGAAGAATTAATCAAACTGCAAAATAGTGACCCAAGTTTTGTCCTCTAATGGGAAACTTGAAGCCACCTTCCTTGTTTCCAAAGGGTCGTTACCCAACCACTCAGTTGAATGTTCTTCCTCGCTCCCAATGAACTAGATTTCAATAAAATCGCGTATCATATTCAACTAAAAAGTTCTCGATAGATTGCATATCTTGTAATAATTATAATATAAAACAATTTTATAGTATACTAATAACACAAAAACTAATGAATTCCATGTATCTAGATTATTCTTTAGTCAGAATGGAGATTGAAATTGCGTAGTAGCAAGAAGAGAGAGGGAAGCAGTGGAAGTCTGAAATTCCTTATCTGGAAATAACAAAATTATGCCAAATTCTTTTTTTTAATCAGCAAAATATACTATGACATGACTTAAAAAAAATCTTTATTTTTATGTAAAATTAAATTTTCATTTATTGGATTTATAAAAATGAGACTTTTAAAACTGATGTTAAAATTATATATAAATATAAATCATGTAAACAAAGGCATGCATGCAATCAGTATAATATGTGCTAAAATTTTAAATTTATGGAGTAAAAATTTATAGATGTAAAGCAGCATATACTTCATGTTGGGATTTTTTTAAGAGTCGCTTTATATATTTTTATTTATGTATGTAGTAAATTCAATTTCAATATATAAAAGTTTATTCTTTTTCGTTAGTTGAAAAATAGTCTTTTCTATATATGTATATATGAAAGTCTTCTTGAAATCAACTGAAGTCTTCTTATTTTATAGGCTCTGACTGAAAGTGTGAAAACATGTTGCTTGGGGAACAAGGCTGTTCTCCTTTCACTCCTCATCCAAAATCAGAGGAATGTGACTATATAAGAAAATTATGAAAATTATTAAATCATCTCCAAATAAATGAAGAATAAAATTTATTTTACATTCTTATAGTAAAAAATAATCACTTTATAACTATTTTTAAATAAACTATTATATTATAGTAAAATAATAATTTATTTAGATATTAAAGGAATATAAACCGATGTTAATGTAACATTATTCATAAATGAATCTCCCAGCTTAACCCTAATCAAGAGGGAGTTGGATGCATGGTTTTGGTTTGCAAGTAATCAGTTTTTGGCATAATATTTTCTTCTTCTTCTTCTTCTTTAAAAGATTTTTTTTTCTTCTGTTTTCATTTTCTCTAATTATCAATATTGCCTGAACATTATCCTTGTAAATTTCGAAAATAAAGAAATAGGAATTAAGAACAATTAAAGAAAACTTTCCAAATTTTACGCGGTCCGATGCACTTAAACTTACTTCCAAACTTAAGTGAGGTCACTTGCCCAATATAATATGATTGTGTTTATATCAAGACTATGGAAGAATTAATTAATTAATATTTTACTAGGTCCCATGCATGCAGACAATTGGTAACTTCATTAGCTTCCAAGCTACTTTCTAGAAATGGACCTTACATTGTTAGGGTGTAACTATTTACTCTTCCTTTTTTTCCCCATCAACTATTTACTCTTCCTTATAATTAAACTATCAGAATTAATTAATTGTATTCTTATTAAGAATGTTAGTTAGTATTATTTACTTTTATTAATCCTTATTTTCTATGCCGACTAGTTTGGTGAAGGAAGTGAAAAGGATACAAAAGAAATTTTTGTGGGAGTGGGTTCAAAGAATAGGAAAATTGTTTGGGTGGCGTGGCATAAGGTTTGTGAGTCAAAAGATAAAGGTGGATTAGGGGTAATTGATATAAGGAAATTTAACTTAACTCTTATGGGAAAATGGATTTGGAAACGTAAGTCTGAAAAGAGAAGTTTATGGAAGAATATTCTAGACTCTAAGTATGATGGGTGGAGGGGGTTAAGGTCCCAAGTTCAGAACTATAAGGAATCGCTATGGTGGAGGGACATTAGGAAAGTTTGGAATTTAGAGGAGTGGGGCAATGACTTTGAAGACAGAGGTAGGTGGGAAGTAGGGGATGGAAAAGAAATTAGGTTCTGGGAGGATAAATGGGTGGACAATGTTCCTTTAAAGCATAAATTCCCTAGACTTTTTTCGATATCCTTAAATACTGGCCACCATCTAACACAAGTTGGGATTTGGAGTAATAATAGTTGGTCGTGGGAATTGAGTTGGAGAAGGAATGATGGAAGAATGCATTCATTCATTGTGATTTCTTTGGTGGATTGGCGGAAGCTTCATGGATTGCAGCGGACAAAGAGCTCACTTAGAGCTTGTGGATTCCTTGAAGGTGAAGGATAGGTATGGAGAGTGATAGGTGAGGCCTAATCACTTGGTCTAGTGGAAAATTGAAGATCAAACGTTTATCCTACGGAGGGTAGGAGACAAGAGTGTAATTGGCACAAATTTGGCAGCAATTCACTCATTGATTAATCTTCCAAATACATGAGTCAAGCTCTTCATTATATAGCAATTGAGAGCCGGTTTGAATTAAGGAAAAAAGAGGGAAATTCAAAATATCCTAGCTTTGAAGTTGGCGTCTAAAATGAAGCACATGGAAGGCATGTTACCTTGCTTGGAACGTGCACTTCCTAATGGGCTTGCTTAGGACCGACCTAGGTTAAATTAGGAGGTTTAGAAACCCTAATTTAATCTAGGTTGGTGTTTAGGTACCAAACTTCATTTTAAGCAAAATTACAAATAAAGTTCCTATGCTAATTTTGACAAGAAATTAAATTCTACTCTACACTAAAGTTTATGGCATTTGAACATGTATAAGAAGGTTTATCTGCCATCAGTAGTAGCATTCCAGTCTTCTTGAATCTTCTTGGTCATAGCTCTAGTGGTTGGCCCAAATCTACTCTTTGGTGGGCTTGCATTCGGGCTTGTGCTTGGGTCTCTTCCATCATCCTCTCCCTCTTAAAAAGGATTTGTTCTCAATCCAATGCTTCTTCTTCTTCATTATTACCTACAAAAGGAGTTAAATCAAAGACATTAAAAGTATCATGCACTTCATATACTCTGCAGATAAATCAAGTTTATATGCATTATTATTTATTCTTTTGAGGATTTGAAAAGGTCCATCACCCCGGGGACTAAGTTTGGACTTTCTCTTAGTTGGAAACCTATCTTTCCTAAGATGAAGCCAAACTAGGTCTCCTTCCTAAAAAATTATTTCTCTCTTCCCCTTATTGTTATGTTTTATATATTTCTCTATTTGCTGTTGTATTTGTTCTTTAACCCTCTCATGCATTTTTCTAACAAAGTTAGCTTTTGTAGCTCCTTCCTTATGCACAAAGGTGTGTGGATTAGGAAGTGGCAACAAATCTAAAGGAGTAAGACGGTTAAATCCATATACAACTTCAAATGGAGAAATATTAGTAGTCTTATGAACTACCCTATAAATGGAGAAATATTAGTAGTCTTATGAACTACCCTATAAATGGAGAAACAATGTCTTTGGACGTCTAGCATCGACCATAATGTTTGTACTACCCTTCTTGTATAGCTCTTTATCATAGGTAGGGTAGTTGAGGGTGGCTCCATGAAGTTTTTCACTACAGTAAGCAATTGGATGTCCACCTTGCAACAACACGACACCTATGCCTACTCTCGATGCATCACACTCTAGCTCAAAAGTTTTTGCAAAATTTGGTAAGGCTAGAATGGGTGCATTAGTGAGTTGAGCTTTTAGCCTCTTGAAGGCTTGATCTTGCTCCTCAGTCCAACAAAATGGGGCGTCGTTTTTCACTAACTCATTGTGTGGTGAAGCTAGACTTGAGAAGTTAGGCACAAATCTTCTATAAAAGCTTGCTAGACCATGAAAACTCCTAACATCTCCTACATTTTGTGGTGTTGGTCATTCTTGGATGGCTTTGATTTTCTCGGGGTCAACATGTACCCCATTTTTGTTAACTATAAAACCTAAAAACACTAGCTATCAACACAAAAAGTGCATTTTTCATTGTTAGCAAACAAACTATTAACTCTAAGCACTAAGAGTACTTCCTTAAGGTGCCTTAAGTGATCTTCTAGGCTTTGACTATATACTAATATATCATCAAAATAAACTACTACATATTTACCTATACAATCTTGCAAGACATGATTCATAAGCCTCATAAATGTGTTGGGTGCATTAGTAAGGCCAAAAGGCATCACTAACCATTCATATAGTCCAAATTTGGTTTTAAAAGCAATTTTCCACTCATCACCCTCTTTAATTCGAATTTGGTGATATCCACTTTTAAGATCAATCTTGGAAAATATAATGGACCCATGCAATTCATCAAGCATGTCATCTAGTCTTGGGATTGGATTCCTATACTTGATGGTGATGTTATTGATGGCCCTACAATCAAAACACATTCTCCAGTTGCCATCTTTTTTTGGCACCAACTAGACATGTACAACACAAGGACTTAGGCTTTTTTGAACCCAACCCTTCTCCAACAAATCTTGTACTTGTGATTTTATCTCCTTAGTTTCCTCAGGATTAGTTCTATAAGCCGGTCTATTGGGTAGACTAGCTCCCGAAACTAAATCTATTTGATGTTATATACCTCTAAAAGGAGGAAGTCCTATGGGGCCTTCCTTAGAGAATACATCATCAAATTCTTTTAAAAGTTATTTTACTTGAGGAGGTAGAACACAAGTCTCAGCAAGTGTGGTAGTGCATGTAAGTGTTCCTTTACAAATTAAGAGTTTTGAAGGTTGTTCAGTAAGAAGCATATTTGCAAATGTATTTTCAACTTTTTCTTCTTTTTGAATGACCTTGTGGGAAGAAACACTATTCTCCCACGCCTTTTGTTTCCTAAGGGCTTTTTCTTGGTTTTCTATTTTTTTTTCTTCATCCCTCTTTTGTTTCATTTGTACTTGATCTTTTACCACTTATGAATGTGATAAAGGATAAAGTATAAACTTATTTTCTTTGTGGGTGAAGGTAATCTCATTGGTTAGACCATTGTGCATAGTTTTCTTATAAATTGCCAAGGTCTACCCAACAAAATATGACAATATTCCATGGGAACTACATCACATAAAACTTTTTCTTTGTAGTTTCCCACCAAAAGCTCAACTTTCACTTGCTTGTCTACAGTTAATTCCCCCATCTTCATTGATCCATTGAAGTTTATAAGGTTTAGAATGAGGTATTAATTGTAGATTTAGCTTTTCAACCAATCTAGTGCTACAACAATTGCAGCACGAGCCACTATCCACAATGAGAGAACAAACATTTTCTAAAACTTTGCCTCTTGTATGAAAAATGTTCTCTCTTTGTGTCTCTAGGTTCACGCTAGATTGATTGTTGAGGGTTCTTCGAATCATCATTAACTCCCCCTCACATGGATATGCTCCCTCACTATTTTCTTCCTCTTTCCCGCTAGGTTCATCGTCATGGCAACTATATTCCTCTACCCCTCTTAAGAACATAGTTCTTTGGTTTGGGCATTGGGCTTGAACATGACCTGTACCATTACATTTGAAACATTTAATATCTCTACTACGGGTTGGTGGGGTTAGCACATCTTTTCCTACACTCTTGGGATTTTGTCTTGGTTTTTCTTTTGGTACACTTTCCTCTCTTATACGCCCTTTTTGGATAAGAGTTAGAGTATGAGCTTTCCCTACAACTTGAGTTTTTCCTTAAATTTTGTTGTTCAATTTTGATACAAAGTTGAATCAAGTCATTCAAGTCTTGGTAGGGCAAAAGTTGAACTCTATCTCTAATCTCAAGGTTAAGCCCACTTAAGAATCTTGCTATGGTGGTGGGTTCAGACTCCCTAATTGAGGTTCTCATCATGTATAATTATGTACCGACCAGTCCTTGGGCGTTGTTGACCATTGGTAATGTTGGTGCCACGAAAGCGGGTCACATGAGCGGCGTGAGCCAGTGTCTAGCAAAGCACGTGTGCCAAGGAGCCAAGAGTGGTCAGACATCGGTCATCAGGATGTACCGACGTGCCACTAAACAGTGTGGAGAGATCGGACATCGGGAACCCAAACAGTAGAGCTGGGCAACGAGAGGTGGATCCCAGATCACACGCCAATTATCAGTAAGGGAGAAGCCTAGATCACGATGGTCCATACGTGTAGAGTGGATGACGCGTTCAGGCGTAACACAAAGTGTAGAGCCACTGAAAAGATATGACTTGTGAGAGTCGCGTTCCAGGGGTGAGCTACATGCATGGCACGTGAACAGCTAGGGCACTCCCAGAGGCGGGTGACCCCAGAGATCAGGTGCACGAGGAGGCACCCAGGTGGTCACCCCGCTAGAGGTTGCACTCCAGTTAGGGACCCCACGCGCTAGGTTATCCTAAGAGTAAGGTAATAACAGTGTTGAGCCCGCCCCATCAGAAAGGCCCATTTCAGGTAAAGAGGAAACCCTAATTTTAGTCTATAAATAGTAAGGTAACAAACTTGGCCAGGTACACTATTCCCTTGCGCCGCTTAACACACACAATAACAGTTACACAGTTTTGGTGTTTCCTAGCCCTAGTATTGACTTGAGCGTCGGAGTTCAAACGGCCGCTAGGGCGCCCTTTGTCTTTGTGTTTTCAGGCATTCATCACAGGAACGACACATGCAAATGCAAAGATTTTGGATGAGAGAGTGACGTAGGCGCACGAAGGCACTTCGAGTCAACCGGTAGGAACAAATTCCATTTTCTGCCTATATTCCTCTACACTCATATTCTTTTTTTGGAGTCTTTGGAGCTTGTCCATTAACTCCCTATTATAATAGGAGGGAATATGGCGGCGTCTTAAGGCTCCCTTAAGATCATTCCAATACTCTATGGGAGGGTCCTTATGAAGACGCCTATCTCTCTCAAGGGCAGTCCACCAATACACAACATTACCTTGGAAACTTAGGGTGGTTAAGGGTACTTTTCTTTCTTCACTCACATAGTTGCAAGCAAACAATTTTTCTACCTTCATCTCCCAATATAGATATGCTTCTACATTTTCTTTCCCATAGAAATGAGGTAACTCTACCCTAACCTCCCTTGGACTTTCTTTTTTTTCCTTTCTAGCTCTCCTAGGGGGTGGTTGATAGTATTCATTAATTCTAAGGCTTTGTTCCCCCAAAAAATCATTACCCCTAGAGCTAGATGCATGATAACTCTTTTTGGATTTGGTGTAATCATCTCTTTCTTTAACCATTTTCCACTCATCTTGTATCAAAGCAAATTGAGCATCCCTTTCTTTGAGTAGGATCTCATGTTGCATTTGTCTATATGAAAGTGCTTGAAAGTCTTGTGCTAGGTTTTTTTATAAGAGATTTGATAGACTCTCCTTCACTTTCATTAGAACGAAGAGAATGCGAAGACATGGTTAGAGTTATGTGTTATATGCAATTTACCCTAAAAAAGATAAGTAGAGTAATGGAGGTAGATTCACAGGAAAGGGAGGTGGATCACTTTGATCTCTTAAGTACCAAGCCTTTCCTAGCCAGAGTCTATCCCTCAAGATTTTCACAAATCTTTTTGAGTAGTTTACTTAGATCACAATTAAGAATGAAAAACACAATTTTATGCAAGAAAACAAAATGCAAAGCAATTAAACAATGCAAAGCAATAAAATGCACAATTAAACAATTGCAATCTAGAAAGCTTTAACTAGACGTATCCTAAGGTGAGACTTCTAGGCACTTAGAACCATTGAAGACACACTCACCGTCTAATACACAATTAATCCACTAATTAATCAAGGTTTAATGCAATTACAACTCAAAGAAATACAATGAAAAAATTTGGATCACAATTAGTAGTAAATCCTATTCTATGCAATCCTTCATTTCTTTTTAGCACTCCTTATTTGTGCAAGTGTTTAAGCTCACTTGTTGCTGCCGTCTTGCTCAACCTCCCAAGGATATTCAATTTGGTATTCAAAATTGCACCTACTAAGTAATAAAGCTTTCACCAAAGATGTTAGCTCCAAACTTATCAATTCACCTTTTTAGAATTTTACCACCAATCAAAGAGGTCAACAAGATTTAAAGCAATGAAACAAATCAATTTGGAATTGGACAACAACAAAGAGAGTAATTATATGACACAACTTGATGGCAAATTCATGGAGCTCTTCTCGGAATCATGTGAAAAATGGTGCGGAAGCCATGGATTGAGATGTGCAAGATCCTCCTAGGAGCTATGGTGATCTTGAAGGCGCATGATGTGTATGAAAAGAGGGAGGTTCGGCCAGCCCTATGGTAGGTGATGAAGATGAAGATTAGATCCTAGAAACTAGGTAGAAGCAAAGTATGGCACAATGTTGGCAGCATAACTTTACTCTCATTAATCTTGCAAAAT
>Ga0123342_1005745_pt1 | contig 17735 bp, 7 predicted proteins | sample Turbeawhitnodule_FD_89960 | JGI IMG/M metagenome (GOLD analysis project Ga0123342, IMG submission 89960) | Root nodule microbial communities of legume samples collected from Mexico - Turtle bean Mexico white nodule | ecosystem: Host-associated > Plants > Roots > Nodule | place: Mexico: Nepantla...
TATTCCTTTCACAAAAAATATATATATAAAAAAAAAAAAAAACAAAAAATATTTCAAAGTAAAAAAAATAATTTTTATATATATATATATATATATATATATATATATATATATATATATATATATATATATAAATATAAGTATGTATACATTGGAGCAATGTGTGATGGAGATATGAGTGGGTTATGAAGTTGGAAAGAGGGACATGAATGAAGAGTGTGAGTTAATATTTTGGTCCATGCTGGGATGGTTCTTTTTTCAGGTTTTGAATTCAACAGTCTTTTCAGATATGTCTTGGAGAGATGTGGTCCATTGAAAGAGCTCTGTCATTAGCCAAAATCTCTTCTTTCCAGTACAACATTCAAGGAATGCACCAACACTTTTCCCTTTTCTCCTCCCTAAATTATTGTTATTCACTTCTATAGTTTAATGGAATTTTACCAAATGTCTCACGTCCATTACAAACAAATATCCATCGCAATTATCCAAATAAACTTATAAACGATTGAGCTTATACTTGAATCTAATCTCTAAAACTCATCCAAAAACTAATTTCTTGATTATTTATTTTCAGTAATAATAATATGTTATTAAGAAATAAGAAAGGCTACCACAATACTTTTTTGTCACCGAGGATATTTTCCAAGTGAATTTAGTCTAGTTTTGTCTGTACATATGATATGATGATGAATTGAATTGGTGGCAAGATGTTTAAAAAACTCAGCAATTACTTTTGACCTTGCTTCCTACACAATACTTTGTGCAAGCCAAATAAATGGCTACGCAACACTCTCATTCAACATTTTCTTCCTTTTTTTGGTAATTTCGTATCAAGTAGGGACTTTCTATTCAGAACATGTGTAGTTTATGAGGTTCACCTTTGTGTGGGCTTCGTTCATCTCTCTTTTCGTCATGTCACTAACCACATTCGATCACATTCATCTGTCCAATTTTGTCTTGTACACCAACACTAATGGAATTGAGGCCCATTTCCTTAAGTTCATTTTTATTTGATATTTTATTTAGATAAAATTGATTTATAATATATAAATAATAACAATAATCATTATCGGATCATTTATAAATATCTAATATGAATATAAGTTGACAATTTTAATATAAGATTTGTATTCATTTAAAATAAGAAATACAATAATCTCTATTTTTTTTTAAATTGAATATAAGAAATCATGGCACCATTTTTTTTATGAAATTTAAATAGAATATATTGTTATTTAATTTTTCTATTTTTATATAATATGAGACTTTTACTTAAATTTCTAAAAGTATTCAAGTGCGAGTTTTAGCACAATAGTATATATTTATCCCCATCCAAGAATCACCTAAACAAATAATTTCAATCCCCTTTTTGTTGACTCTTGTTGAGTTTTACCATAGTGACCTATATTTATATCATTTGAGTTGATCACAAAACAAAAAGGTCATGCTATTGTTGATCTCTTAAAAGGATGATTCACTGGAAAATTTAGAAATTAATATGTTATGATCATCTTAAAGAATTACAATTGGAGCATGTGTTACATTACAATTGAAGCATGTGTTACAATTTTTAGAATACATGTGACTAATGACTCAAAAAGATTCCAAACAAACACTAATGTTGATTAGTTTGTGAATGGGCGACAAAGCAGTAGGTGTATTTCTCATCGAGATAGGGAATTCAACCTTGGGTAGCTCCAACTATAAAGGCTAAGGAGCTTCAACTTCAAAATGAGAAGCACCATTTCTACTAGAACTTTCACCTAGATTCTTATGTGGACCACATCACGTGTAATGTTATATGTTCTACATCACTCTAAATAACTTTTAATCAATACAACGTGACTGTTTTATTGTTTCAAAAATATATGTAATTGAAAAGGTTAAGATAAGTTTTCTAATTTTTACTATATTTTTTTAGTTTTATCCTCTTAGAACTAAAATAGGAATTAATTAATCATTTAAATTTAAAATGAAAAAATTTCCCAAATGAGGTGATTTGTGTGAGTCATTAAATGAATATTGTACTTGGATCAAGTGACATCTTTATTCATGATATATTTATATGTTTCATTTCTCCTTAAGTTCCTCAAAATAACACAAAATTGGGAATAAATCATTCTTATTCATCTCATAATCCAAAAATATGTAAAATGGTTAAAATTCCTAAATTAGAAGTTGAATTATAATTCTTTTATCAATTAAAGTTTATAAGTGTTTATCTTTTTGTATGAAATATTACTGAATTATGACACTTATCATAGCTCATATTGCTTCTATTGATGTTGTTCAGAAAGTTAATAAAGATTTATCCGTTGTTGATAACCCTATTGGTGATATAGGAACTTGGTTTGAATCTCAAGATGATATTTTTTCGGATATGCCCTAATTGGAGAGTGTTCATGAATAAGAAGATTTGCTATAAGAAAGAACTCATTGCTTATTGTTGACAAACGAGTTCCTTCTAAAACTATCTCTAATGATTTGACATTGCAAAATTGTTTTGAATCCCTTTTAGGTTTAGAGAATGTAGTGGTAGGGACGAATTACACTACTCAAGTTGAGTTGATTTGGATAACAATGTTGCATCTCATGGTCTAACAGATGTTACTCTGGGTGCTGCTACTAGTCCCAAAACACAAGTGTTTTTTATTTTGTTGTTCTTTTCTTGTTATGTCTGATGTAAATGTTTCTCTAGAGCTTGATGTTGTCCCCTCTTTCGCTACTGCTTTTTTCATGAAAGAGTATAAAATTGTTGCTAAGTATTTTAAGGGTGAGGGTGATATGGGACAATCTCTTATGCTTTGTTTGTTTCTGTTGATACTCTTTAGGTGCGAATGGACGAGTGAGGATTTTCGTTGTTTGCATCCAATAATTTGAAGGAGAGAACGCATATGGATGAGCGAGTAGATATGATTTTTTTTTCTTCTCTTATATGCGATGATTAGCGAGTGTGATAACGTAGAATAATGATAATTCACTACAATACCCTTAATTTTCAAATTGTGCATACAATACAGTGAGGTTTTTAGACATTGAATCAAAGAGGAGAATCGATTTTACAAACTTAATAGTGGATGAAAAATCAATTTTAGTTTTTCTTTTTGTCATGAAAATCGATTTTATGTTTAGTGAAGAGAAAGCAGACGCAGCACCTCCACTTTTACTCGCTGCCTTCTCCGCATTCATTACCATGTCTGCACACCTCCATCTTCTTCTCTTCCTCCCCTCCAAAATGCAATTGTTACGAGCATAACACATGTATGTTACATATGGCTACTGGATTAGGGTTTCTTTTGCACCAATTTTATCATATTATTCAAACACAAATCACTATTTTTCACACAAAATATTAATAATTAATAATAATAAATATATAACTATTGATAATAAATATTTAAATTTATATAATAATAATAATATTGATTATAAAAAGATAATATAGTAATTTTATTTTATAAATATTTTTTATATTAGAATAAATTTTAAATATATTAACTTCTTTATAATACAATAATAATAATTATTATATATATAATATAATTTTTTTTATTATTATCATTATTATATAGTTATATACATACAATATGTAAAATTAATATATTAAATATTACATAAATTTATGTAATAAAAACATTTAATTATTCTATTAATAACAAAAAATAATTATAAATAATAAAAATAATAAAATAAAATTATAATATAAAAAAACAATAATTATTATTATTTTCATAAATTTTAATATATTTAATAATATCATTTTAATTTAATACAAAATTATTTTATATTATATATTTTAAAATTTTAAAAATTTAAATTATTTGTTTTTATGTAACAATTTCCAAATTTGCATTTATAACTCTAATTTTTATATATTACAAAAATTTAATTAAATCAAATATTAAAAAAATATCATAATTTATTATTTAAATTTTTTTAATAATAAGGATAAATTTGTAATCTTACATTTTATATCTTTAAAATATTTTCTAAATTCTCTCTCAACTATCATATCACTCACAAATTTTAATAAACCATCCTCACAAATCCACACTATCATCCCTCAATCCAAACAACTTAAGACATTCTCACACATTCTCTCTAATCCTCACAAATCCACTCTCCCTCCTCCTCACAAATCTCCTCCCCAATTCAAACACACCATGTGATAGTGAAGATGATGTTGTTCAAATTACTCGAAGGTTTGGACATCCTATAAAATGTTATAAGATGTATGTTAAGAGTTCTTACTTTTTTAGGATTTTCATCTATCGGTAAATCTAACTTCAGCGTTATCTAAATCTCGTTCGAGAACCGGAATCAAACTCAAGTAGTATGAGTAAACAAAACATATAACTAATACAATTAGACAAACTTAGTCATCATATTGTAATATTATTATTATTATCTCTTTTATAATTCTTGGAGTTGAAGAATGTAAAACCCGGAAAGAGATTTCCAAACGGGCTGTGAAGGAATTTTGTTGGGCGAAGTGGATATATATTAAGTTTTTGCAAACAAAACAACCTTGACCAAAAAGAAAAATGAAAAAAAAAATGTGGAGCGGGCCTTTTCAATGTTTCGAAAAGCAGCCCAATAAGATTTGTTTTCCTTGATGTTTTGTTTCCTCGTTGACCAAGTAAAAAAATAGTGAAAAACAGATGTTGAAAAATGAAATTAAGAATGAAGTGTAGGGCTGTATTTGAAAGGGAATACGTACTCACCCACCCACCCATCAAAAACATCAAATTGTGATTGATATTCTCGTGCCAAAATTAAACGAAATGCATCATCATTATTTTATTATTATTGTGTGTGAACAGTAAAAACAATGTGTTGGTGTTGATTTATTAGTAGTTAATTTGAAGGTGGGAGGGTAAAATATGATTATAATATGAAATTGAAGTGACATGGTGGATCGTAGGCCTGTGAAGGTGGCCCAATGAGGCGTGTAAAAGTGGAGAGGATATGAAGGAAGGAAGCAGGTGAGATCAAAAGTCAGAGTTTTAAGAACAAAAATATTATAACTTCACAAAATATGTCACCATCTTCTCTTTACCTCTCTCTGCCTCCAAATTCATCTTAATTATAAACAAACCTTTCTTTTTCCAACAACAAATAAATATATACATTTTTTTAATTCTTTTTGTCTGTTTCCTTCCACCTAAGAAAGCGACTCAATAATATACACAAAACTCATTCATCATTTATCCTCTTATTATCTCTCCTACAGTCCAATTTCTCCTCTTATTATCTCTCCTACAATCCAATTCTACCTCTCAGATAAGAGAAACTATATATCACTTACACTTGTTTTAAAAAAAAACATTTATGTGCCATTATAACCTTTTCTTTCCTTCAAACTGTAATTTATAATTAATCTTTAAAGTCACAACTTCATTTTTATATTAGTTAGAGTAGTAACCACTGAACATTACGCTTATATCAATTTTATAAGATGATATTTATATTTATTATTATATTTAAATATTTAACTTTAAATTTAACTCAATTTTATAAAATTAGAATTTATAAAATGAGATTTGTATTATTTATACACTATTAAATCTTTTTATTTTTAGTTATTTTTTTTGTTGAGATATATCAATTATAATCTAATAATGAGTGATCTGATAAGTATAACAAATTTTGATAAACTTTAAATAATTTTGATACTAAATTAAAAAAAATATTTTAAACTTAACTCAATTATAAAATTGAGTTTATATAAAGTTTGCACACACTTATATATTATTTTATTAAAGTCGAATATGTAACTTAAAAGAGGAATCTTTACAATTCTTTTTTAAACTTAAGGACACTGGAAATAATATTAGTCTTTGAAAATAGTAAGTTCGTTCAAAGAATCAAGCTTTCAAAATATATATTTTTTCATACATATACCCTTAGACATGTGAATTGAATCGATGATTGAACACTTGAAAAATATAAAATATAGGATGATCTGTAAACTATGCCTTGTTTTGTTTCGACTACATCTACCCGTACTTCAATTAATATTACTCGTTGGATAAAACTGTTTCAATACATAATATAAAGGGACATTAAAAATCATTCCTTTCATTTTGTTTTTTTTTTGAATGTTTTATAATTCTGTAATTAATATCATTTTAAATTCACTCTCCTTTTCAATAGAAAAAATCAATGATTTATTTCTTAAATTATTACCGGGTATTTGTTGGAATTTCCAATATTATAGAATTTATAAACTAGTTTAACGTAAGCTTCGTTAAAAAAAACCACAACATGTAGTTAATTTACTTTTAACTTGTTCTTATAAAACTCCTCTCATTATAAAAGAAAGTTATAAATCATTAAAAAATTAATATATATAATTAAATCTATATATAAATTAATAAATATTAATACTTTCTGATTAGATTATATATACATGTAAAATAATATAAAAATTAAAAAGAATTTACTCTAATTAAAATTTGGATTGACTAGTCTTAATTTCTAATTGATAACCTTAGCCATTGTGAAGTTGGATCTTAAAAAGGAATACATGACCTAGAAGAAAAGAAATTTAAAAGATAATTTTTTTAGATAAATGAATAATAAATTAACTTTGATGTATATTCTTAACTTAAAATATTTAATTTTTTTTTTTATCTATTTTAATCCTTTTCTTTCAAACTTATTCATACACCAACTAAATTATTAGAGATTATTTATTTAAAAATTAATAAGTAATAAACATTATTATTGTATAATATATGAGTCTGCATATATAAATATATATATATATATATTATTTGATAGTAAGATAATTATATAAATTTAGAGAGGTGAGAAAAAAAATCGTATATTTAGTTGTAATTTTATAGCAATAGTCACCCTCACCACCATATACGCCGCCATTAATAATATCTATTTTTCATTTCATTTTGTATTTTTTTAAAATCAAACATGGAATAATCATATTTAAACTACATTACAATATATTTTTTAACGAATCAAAAGAATCATCCTATAACGGGAAAGAAGAATTTATAAAGAATAAATGGTTATTCTAATCAATATGATAAGTTTTTTTATTAACACATGTCAAAGAAATTTAACGTGTTTAATAAATTAAAGTAGACTCCTTAACATTAATACAATAATTTGTTTAGAGATAGAGAACAAAAATTTCATTAAAATCCAAACGAGAGAGTATAGTGAAAAAAAATCATAATAAAAAGTACATAAAAATAGTTATTTAATATTTTTTATCAGATCACTTTCATGAGATTACTTTAGCGTTTACCAAAAATAAATAAGTCTTTACCATTGTTAACTGATAACATTCCACCAGTTATAAGCATTCATGACATCTTTATATATACTTTTATACCTCCACATTATCTCATAAAAAACGAATCTGAACACAATTTTTTTTAAAACCTTTAAATATTTTTATTTACAAACTTACAAAATATTTTTGTAGTTAATTTTTTTTTATTTCCTCTCACTTAATTAAACAATAAAATTTACAAATTAAAAAAAAAATATTGTTTCCCTCAAACTAGATTTTAATCAATGTATCAATGTGAATAAGTGGCAGTTGAACTTTTTTATATATATATATAAAGTTTTTATGTTAAATATCATTATGCTATTTCACATCTCAGTTAGGCTGATACATCAAGTAACAACAATCATTTGTCATCACATAAAAAAAATATTATTAAAAAAAAAATAAGAAAAAAATAGACCAAAACTCATATGTTAACAAAAACGATATATATAGACTATACCTAATAATAAAGAATTCTAAAACAGACTAGAATGCACTTGAAATTTAATAATGAATAAAACTCTTCATACAGGATAAATTTATTTATAAATAAATAAAATTATACTTTATTTAATATATTTTTATGTGCTAGTGATTTTTTTCCAAGTCTTTTTATTTGTGATATTAAGTTTAAAAAAAATGGTTGAAAAAATTGTGAGATTAAATAATGTTAAAGATAAAATTGACTGTATTTGTGGGAAGGGTAATTAAGGAGGAATAGGCTTTCCACAGAAACTCACGTGGTCTCATCTACCCATGGAGAGGGGAGACAAATATCAGAACACAAAGGTTGGTAGGAAAAACCATTTATACCATCTCCAGTTTTTACTTTAAGTAAGTTTTGTTTCTCATAAAATTTACATTTTTTTTATTTACAGTTTAATTTCTTACAACTTAAGTAAGTAGTTCGAACATATATTATTTAAATTAAAAATATTTTAACTTTTAAGATGTATTAAGAAAATTAGTTGGAATGATTGAATTTGTACATATAAAAGATAGTTTATTAGATTAAAACGAAAGGGCATGATGGTAAGTCCACACTCTCTTTCCATGGAAGGGTGTTGTTATAAACCGAAGCCACACTCTTGTGTTCTCCAAACATAGCCACTGCTTCTGTCTCCATATCTCTCTCTCTCTTTCTCTTCTTGTTCGGGATTGTCTCTTCCGTTGTGGTGTTGGAATTGGTGTATCTCGTCGTTGTTGGGGTTCTGAGTGATGGGTATGCCCTGCCGCTGTTCTCACACCTCGCACATCACGGAAATCATCATCACCAGCTTCTTCCGCCATAAGTCTTAGATCCTCACCTCAATTATTTAACTCCTCTACTCACCTTTCTTTCATGGCACCTTCAGATCCAACTAGGTCGGAGTAACCAACGATTCCTCACATGGCGGCTGGAAGGGCCTTTTCCGACATCACTACCTTCCTTCGCAACCAAACCGCTCCTCCCACTTCCCAACCTCTCGATTCTCTCTTCCTCTCTTCTTCCACTGCTTCTTTTCTTGGTCAGTAATAATTACCCTCCCTCCTTATTTTTTACCACTCATGGACACTGTGTTTGACTTTTTGCTATTTGATTCAGGTTCGAGATCCATGATGAGTTTCGAAGGAGAAGGAGGGAAGGGGTGTAATGGTTCCTTCTTTCGCGCGTTTGACATAGACGAGAATGGAGATGAGTGCATGGACGAGTACTTTCATCAGCCTGAGAAGAAGCGCCGTCTCTCTGCCAACCAGGTTCAGTTCCTCGAGAAGAGCTTCGAGGAAGAGAACAAGCTTGAACCCGAGAGAAAAACCAAGTTAGCCAAAGACCTTGGTCTGCAGCCACGACAGGTCGCTATTTGGTTCCAGAACCGTCGTGCTCGGTGGAGGACCAAACAGCTCGAGAAGGATTACGAGATTCTGCATGACAGCTTTGAGAGTCTCAAGGCCAACTACGAAAACCTCCTCAAGGAGAAAGACAAGTTGAAATCTGAGGTAATTAAATCGATAACTCAATTTGGATCCAATGAGTACTTTTCTTTAACTAGTTTTATATCGAAATTGAAGTTTGATCTTAATAACAATCCATAACTTAATGTTGGTTTATTCATGTATTGATACAAATTGATGACTCTATTTTGTGGGCTGACGAGTTAATTTGTGTGACGTTTTGGTTAAATCAGGTGGCGCACCTGAGTGAGAAGGTGGTTGCAAGAGAGAAAGAAGAGGGGCAGTTGAAGCAGGGTGAAAGGGGAACGAAGGGGTTGCAGGAACAGGAACAGGAACAGGATGAGGAAGCACCCCAAAGGCCTATACTTGATTCAGTTTCGGAGGGTGAAGGATCGAAAGTGTCTTGCGTTGTTGGGGGTTGCAAACAGGAAGATATCAGTTCAGCCAGGAGTGACATTTTGGACTCCGATAGCCCGCATTACACGGATGGAGTTCACTCAGCAGTGCTAGAGCACGGTGATTCTTCTTATGTGTTTGAGCCTGATCAATCAGACATGTCACAAGATGAAGAAGACAACCTCAGCAAGAGTCTGTACCCTTCCTACCTCTTTCCCAAACTTGAAGATGCCGATTACTCCGACCCCACGGAAAGTTCTTGTAATTTTGGATTCTCGGAGGAAGATCATGCCCTTTGGAACTGGGAGTACTAAGTTTTCTCCCATCTTTCTGTGTCTGTGCCGTGTGTAGTGTTTATTTAGTATTTGCACTTTTAGTCAAGACTTCATAAATGGCCAATAAGTCAGATCAATCACTATAGCTTTATTAGGATAGAGATGGTGGTTTTTGCCGCATTTTGCTACTTGTAATGAAACTGTTGGTTCCAATGTAATTAAATAATGCTTTCCTGTTGAGAATGTAAATCTGGATTTAGTTTAATGAAGCAATTTAAATTGAAAAGTTGAAGAAATGGGAGAGACAAAATTATAATAAGAAATCCAAACATAGCTCAATTTCTTGGTATAGAGGCCAAGAATGTATATATATACACAGTGTTTACTGTGATGTGTGAGTATGATTCTTCTTCACTTGGGTTCTGGGTCCCTGTTGTTTAGATTGGTAAGCAACCCTGCATGTGGAAGTTGACTTGCCTGCACCTTTGCAATTGTTTCCAAGTTCAGAGCATTTAATCTTTGTGACAGAAGGAGTGTCACTTTCGTTATGACTTGGTAAAAAATGTCTGGCTATCCATTCAACGAGGATCACCGACTTCTCTTCTCGTTTACTCAATACTCGTGATATCAAGAACATCTGTGAGAGCCTTCGCATCTTGGAAAATTTCTTTCCATTTCTTTAATACCAAAGAGAACACAACGCAGTAAATCATTATTTATATTTCACCTGTAACGTTTTTTTCCCTTCCTTCTTACCTCAGTAAATTATTAAACCAGGTAACCAACTCCTTTTGGGATATGAAATTTCATAGTAATAATATAAATATTAATTTATTAATGTCTTCGAAAATTATAATAGAGTGGGATTTTTTTTTCCAAAAAGAGGAATATATGGATTGAGGTGATCATTTCTTTGGTCTAATTTAGTGGTAGTTAGATATCTATATTAATAATTGAAGAAAATGAAAAAAAAATATATTTTATCTCTGAATGTTTGTACTGTGCTGTAGCATAAATTAAGGAGTGTAAGCATCGTACTATTAAAATAATTTATTTTTTATCAAATACTCACTTATTTTTATTTTACAAAATAAATAAAAACATTCAATTTTGCTTTCATTGATTTTTTTTTTTTTTGTTATAACTATATGGCTTAAGAAACTTAAGCTAAAGCTTTCATTCTTCAATGCTTTGAACTAATGATGCAATGATTTACATATAAATAAATAAAAACGTTTAATATGCATCCGATTTTAGGACTACTAGCTTTGTGTATCAAGGTACAATGCATACATGGGATTAACATGTATTAGATATGTTTTTAGGATTAGGTTGGTAATTAATTAGAGACTAATTTAAATTTTTTATTAATAATAAAAAATAATTTAGATAAAAATAATTTATTTAGTTTTTAAAATAGTATATAATTTAGTCAATATAATAATTAATTATTTTTTGTCTTTAAAATTAGTTTTTATTTAATAATTTTTTTTAGTAAAAAGTGAAATAATAAAATAAATAAATGTTAATAATTTATAACATATCTTTAATATGTGTATGTCTTTTTTGTAAATAGAAAATGTAAATTTATCAAAATGAGCTATATCACATTGATTAAGTTACTGAGAATTAATTTTCCTTAACCAGTACTCTTGACTTTGAATAAATATTTAACTACATTAAATACTTTGAGTAAAAAAATGAATTTTGTCACATAACAAGAAAACGCATGTCTACCCCAAAGGTAAAAACAGATAATCAAAGTAATAAAACAGTAATTAATTCACGTAATACATGCGTAACTACTTTTAAGGAAGATTTTAAACCAAAGTGATATTTTTATTTGGAAAAATAATTATATTTACAAAAAATACACGTACGTACGTACACACGCGACATCATTTATATTTTCATTAGTTAGTTATAATGTAAATCTTCATAAATTAAGTGTACTTATCTTTTATGAAACATATTAACTGTCTACTTAAAAAAGAGAGTAAAATTGAAGATAAGTGTTGAATCTCTTGACTATAATAAAGTAAAAATAGTAGAATCCCGATGCAAATATTAAACATCAGTCACATGTATAAGTTGAATTTTGAAAAGAATAACAAGGGACGGAAGCAAAGTGATAGACAGGAAAAATTAGCTCATAAAAAAATGGTGTTTATAAATATTGAAAGAATAGCAGTGTCTTAATATTTTATCTGTTTTACTGTTCCTAATTTTGTACTGGGAGTTTTTGTAAATAGTGGAGTTGTAAAAGAAAAGGCTACAAAAACTAGGGTGTGTGATGACGATGATGATAAATATGATTATTTTGAAGAGTGTAACAGAGGAGAGAAGAGGACGTTAATGGTAGAATAATTGAAATTAGTGGCTGAGAATGGTTGCGATAAGGGTCAACATGTTGTTCATATTAATCTCTGATGTTAATTATAAATTTAATTGATTGGTATTTGGAAAGAAATTGCGTGAGGAAAGGTCCATGCTTTACGGCGTGTAGAAAGATCCATTCACAAGCTGCCACACGCCCTGTTTTCTCAAAACGCTTTCCTACCAACCGGGTCAACCGCACCACACAGCACAAGGCCTTCACCTAGATTGCACCACGTGTACGGCCACCATGCCACCACCTGCCACCTTTTTTTTCCTCTCCTCTTCGGTCAAACAAAAAAGGGGGGAAAATGAAGAGGTGCGAGCCAGATTGATGAGCAGCCACACCAAATGACTTGTGCAAACTCCGCACTGGAATCTACACATCACGTGGGCCCCACACGACGTTGACCTCTCCTGCCACGTGCCTTTTACTCTGCGATGCTCTATGAACCCACCACGTAAAAAATCTCCCCTCTTATTATTATATAAATACTGTATAAACTTACACCCAAAAGATAAGCATCATTAAGCCTTTGTTAAAGTGAGCCAATTTAATACATTTCTCCAAGCACTCAAATTCCTCTTTTTTTCTCCAAATCATACTTGTTTAGTGATTATTTTTTTATTTCATAAATCATATATATTTTTTCTTAATTTAATACCGATAAAATAATTGTTTCAGATAAGAGTATAACTGATTTCAAATTTACAACATTGTAAAAAACTTTGATCTCTTAACTAATGTAAAATTTATCTTTTTTTTATATATATTCTCTGGTATATATGAAATATCCATCTTATTTCTTTTGTATTGGATTTTGAGAGTAATCTAATTCAATAATAAAAATTAATTATTCAAAATTTTATTAATTTATGCTGATACATTATTATTGTCTTGAATATGAATATCTATAAACAATCTATTAATACGCAAGTTTATGATACATTGAAATACTACAATCTATTTATACTACAATCCTTTAATCTTTTATATATATATATAAATATATATATATATATATATATATATATATATATATATATATATATATAAAAGTCAATGAAACTAAGATTTAAATTCACAGTTTCCAATAGACCTAAATATCACTTAATCGGACTTGACACATGTGAATACAATTACAATTAACAATAAATTTGTATAGTTAATGTGATTGTGAGTTTAATTTGAGTGGTATTTGATTGATCCTCTCAAAGAAAATGTCATGTTAAAACTTGATGAATGAAAAGAAAATGTTACTAAAATTATTCTGGTTCATTATAATGATTCCGTGTCAGCTGATGAACACACCATGTTGGTTCATGATTTTGTGTTGGTAAGGTCGTACATACACTCAATTATTTATTTTATAAATAGATCTGGTTCTAAAAATGATAAATTTTAATTGGCAATATTTTAAAATAGGTTAGACTTATAAGATAATGTAGAGAAAATTTTGTACGGTTAGCGAAAAATATGAAGGAATCAAAAGAAATGACAAGACAGAGGGCCAGGAGCGACACCACTGGCATTGATTTATGGCACATTTTTTTGTTTTAAATTCCATGAATAAAGGAAAGAAGTGTGAGATGGTTGATTACTGAAGATGAAATTACATGAATAGAGAGTTAAAATCTGAACCCAATCATTCAAAAATTTAACCTACCATTTTCAGAAAGATTAGGGTCACATTTCAAGCTCTCTCTCTAGTTTAAAATTTCAAAATTTCAAGTATTTAAATCATAATTAATTGTATTTTATTTTCTCATTTTGATAAAAAAAAAATTGATTCTTTACAGACAATCTTCCCAGAAACTCAAAAAAGATAATGATTTCTCGGAACACAACACGTAACAAACTAGTATTATTATGCAAATTTCTGATTAATAATAATAATAAAGCATGTTTAAAAATATTGGCCACGTTTTAACCTTAAACATGACACGAGATTACACGTATAGGTTGTGTTGCTTTCGTTGGACCCATTGTAAGGTCGTTTGGCAGTACTTCACGACAGTGTCCTCTTACCTCTCACTCCTTTAAATTTTCTTTACATAACACAACAAAGGAAGTTATATACATAGAAACAAAATCAAAACCAAGGATTTAGTTTTTTTCTTATGACTTATAGTGTGCTTAAAAAATTGGGAGTGATCGGAAAAGTATCGTGAGAGAAGATACTTACAAAATATGACATTTTACAAAATGTGTATATATATATATTAAGAGATATTTTATAAGCATTCTAAGTGCTTTGAAATAGAGATAAAAAAAAACATAGGAATGGAAGAAAACATCGAATTTAAGAGAGTTAAAAGAGAAGTGTTTTCTTTATCCAAAAAGATAATCTTCCAAGCATCTTGTCCAAAATCGAGTTATATGCAGAAAATGTTCTTGGATTGACATCAATAGACACCCTCATGTGAGTAAGAAAGAAAACACACTAAAAAAAGGGGAAAAAAGGGGCAATGGACATAAATAAGGTCTTGTCTATTTTAGCACCCACCAATTTGGTTTTATGACTTCATGGGTTGTACTAGTATCACAGCAACAAAGACATAATTTGACTTGAGGAGTTGAACCATACGAAAGAAACACCTTCGAATTTTTTCCCAACTTTTAAACATGATACTTTTCTAAGATTATTCTGGAGTTAGAAAATAAATCCAGTAAAAAAGCATCTCAAAATAGTTAGGATGTGCAAAATTCCAAGTTTGAAATCACTAGGAGATATCAAACAAATAATATAATTGGTTCAATTAGAAAACAATGTTAATATTTTTTTTATCAGAAAAATGATAATATATTTCTATCAAGTAGTAATTACAAGGGTTAAATATGTTTTTATCTTTTATTATTATGACATAAATTTAGTTTTTTTCCTAATTTAAACTTTAAACATTTATATCATCAGATATTTATAGTGTGAATGATTAAAATAGTGTAAAATAATTGTTAATTTTTTTCAAAAACTGTTAATTTTTGTTCTTGTTATTTTGATTGCAAGATTATGTGTATTGTAAATACTTTTAATGGATTCATAAAGTGAAACTTTAAATTGAACAAATTTCACATACAAGAAGACTCAATTCAATCATTTTCATACTAAAATATAAAATTTGGACAAAAGAAAAGCTAATTTTATAGTATAAGAAAAAAAAAATCTAACCCTAGTTAAAAATGAAATAATTATGCTTTCTCGACAAAATAGTAATCTTTAAAAAAATTTAGCTTTCTAAGTATACTTTTGAATAATTGTGCATATTATGAGTACGATCAAATATGTGAACAAATGAAAAGTTAACCATATTTTTTATATTCCTTCATTAAATTATTGGTTTACAACTGACTGCACAATCTAATTTTTTAATACAATCAATTTGTGAATATTTATTTCATTTCTTTTCATTGAATGTGGGATTTTCAATTTTATATTTAATTTTTTTATACAGTAGATAGACTTTGGTTTCTAAAGCAGAAATACCTCTCCTATGATGTGTCTGAAAAAGGAACAAATATTTAAATAGGTTTGAGTGTTAAAAGTCAGCAAAATAGATGAAGTAAATGAAAATCAACAATTAAAAAACCATTAATTTCTCACCGTAACTTTATTTTCTATACATTATAATATACAACTTTATTTAATAAAGTATTTTTGAAAATGTATAAATTTTGAAGACTTATTCTAGTTCATAATAACGTTTAATAGTTGGATTAATAAAATGTAATATGAAGAGATTGTGATAGAGTAACACTACTTAAATGTTCTCATGAAATAACTTGTTTGCTCTCTGTAAATTTTCAAAATATAAGTAAATCGTGATTATAATATTCCACAGTTACATAATGTTTAGCTTATCTACTTTTTCTATGCATAATTGTTGAGAAAATATACAATAAAAAAGTTAAAAGGGAGTAACTATATCAAAAGTTAGTCGTAAATTAAATTCCATCCTTCTGCATTAAGTGATAACTCATACATATAAGTAAAAAAAAAAGTAATAACTCTTTATTTGTGAAAAATGAGAATTGAATTTTGGTAAAATAATTCATATATAACACCATAAATGGTTAACCATCGCACAAGTACTTAATAAATTCATATTTAATTTATCTTTTAATTTAAAATATTATTATAAAGATTGTGAAAAGAATGTTCTTATTGTTAAGCAAACAATCTTTTTGGATAGTATAACACAACCCAAACTCTATCCATTGACACCAGTTCTCATGTTGATGCATCATCTGTGGGCTCCTCCTTGTGGTGCATCAACTCATGCATCGCATTAACTCAGGTTTGTGATTTGCCCCTATTTCCCCTTTTCATTTCTGGTTTAGAGAAGCTAAAGAATGCGTATAGATGAAATAGAGACAAAAATCACTTGAGAAATGAGACCCTAATCAATGATTGGATTTATTGACCTAATTAACAAGGTCTGCGATATTGCTATTTGAGATAGGAGTGTTGCATAATTATGAGCCACTCACCAATCCAGAATTTTTGCAATTAAATAGAACTGAAAATGAGTGATGTTTAAGATCCCACTTTAAGAAGGTTGTTGCATCACAATTGGCGCATTACAACACAGAATCTGATAGCGTCTTCACGAACCTTAACACCAACAACCCATTCCATTCTGTGCAACACAACAGAATCAACAACCATTTTCTCAGTCAATGTGCTCCACTGTGGTGCCCCTAATAAAATAAAAGGGAGTTTGTGTTTCAACTTTTAGGAGACCATGCCACGGGTGCTGTAATTGGGTTAGTGGGTTCTTGTTTGTAGACCCCTTCACCTTTTTCATTCAACTCTTCTTCTTCTTTGCTTCTGTTCAAATTGCACGGGTATCGTATCGGATAAAGATTGGAACATGGTGCTGCCTTCCCGTTTCTCATTAGCCTATCCAATCATTTATGTTCACATTTACATTTAATCAAAATTCACAATTTACACTTTAATTTTAATCTATGATTAATTGTGTTATGGTTCTTGGATTTCAATTCTACAAATCTTCCGTGAATTCAAAATGTGATTTAAGTCTTTAGATTCACATAGTTAGATATGCAATGTAGAGAGATAAGAAATGTATTAAGTCTTTTAATATATAATTAGTAAAAATATTACTTTCTTCATTCATTAGAAACTACTATTTTACATATAATTTTTAAAGTAATTATTAAAAAATAAATAATCGTATCTGTAACACCCATAATTTACATATAACTATTACAATAAAAGTTCTCTCCGTTTCTATACAAACTTGGAGTTTTTCAAAACATTCCTAATACATGATTAGGATTTATAGAAATATAAATATTTACAATACATGTTTCAAAATCAACACCCTAAAGCTCTTCAGACCCTCCGACACCTGTAAGATCATCTGCTCGTGTACGTAGTACAGTCATCGCAGTTCAAACACAACAAGAAAAGCAAGGGTAAGCTAATGCA
>Ga0123342_1005746_pt1 | contig 17731 bp, 6 predicted proteins | sample Turbeawhitnodule_FD_89960 | JGI IMG/M metagenome (GOLD analysis project Ga0123342, IMG submission 89960) | Root nodule microbial communities of legume samples collected from Mexico - Turtle bean Mexico white nodule | ecosystem: Host-associated > Plants > Roots > Nodule | place: Mexico: Nepantla...
GGATAAAATGGAAAAAAAATTAAGAACGTTAAGAGGGGAATAAGAAATGACACAATGACCATAATACAATAATAAAATTAAATTTAATATAAGGATAAAATGGGAAAAAAAATTAAGAACAGTTAAGAGGGGAATAAGAAATGACACAATGACCATAATACAATAATAAAATTAAATATTAATATAAGGATAAAATAGGAAAAAAAATTAAGAACAGTTAAGAGGGGAATCCCTAAAATTAAATATTAATATAAGGATAAAATAGGAAAAAAAAATTAAGAGCAGTTAAGAAGGGAATCCCCTTTATATATAGGTATAGATATTATAAAATATTTTTTATATTTATATATTGTAAAATTATTATGTGGAATTCAAATTATTTTAAAATAATTGAATAAATTTTTTCAGATATGTTAAATGAATGGGTTGAACTAGTCTAATTTAAAAAGCCACTCAATAAATTAATATTGATCAGTCTAATTCTAAATAAAAAATATATATTTTAAATTTAAATTATATTAATATAATTAATTTTAATTTTAGATACTATGATTTATAAGTTATAATAAATATATATACAAATATTTTTAATGAAATAATATTATTTATTTTAAAAATATAACTATTATTTTATAAAAATGATTTAATTCCAAAATTTATATATATCGGATAAAGAATTATATAAATAAGTTTAAATCACAATTTTTCATCTAATTTAACTCAATTTATAAAATTTTCATAACACTATATAAGAAAAAATTATTTTAACTTGCATATTGTGTTTTACAATGAATTTAAATTATAATATTATATATTCTCTCATGAATTTAAGGTGAGTTGAAAATTTTATATTGGTAAAAAGTAATTAAGATTAACAATCTATTATAATAAAATTTTAAATTAAAGATAGTATTTTGATCTTTTATATAAATTTATTTATTAATTATTAATTTTAAATATTTTAAAAATATATAATTTCTTATTGTGATAAAGATTAGATTTTTTTATGGATTTTTAATATTTTATATAAGTGTATTCACTACCAAATATGCACCCTAAAAGTAGGTACATAATCCATTAAAAAATTAGGGTATTAACGCATGAGTGATATACAGGTGTTTGTGTTGGAGACTCTTCTGTCGGGTTGGGTTGGCCCTTCATAGTTATAAGAAGATCTGAAATTAATAACCTTTTATATGATGGATTAGAGTTAGCAGGTTTGGGCTACTAATTTAAAAAAAAAAATCAGTTGTTTTTTTTTAAATTTTTTTTAGGATTATTTATTTAGTTGTAGTTGTTGATATCACTTTTTAATCAAATCAATAAAAATACAAGAAAGATTAAGAAAATTAAATCAAATTTTAATATTCTAATAGAAAATTTAGTGCTTAACAAAATAAATATCAATAATACTTCAATGAATCAAATTATGGATAAAGAAATTAATGTAAATAAAGTTTTATATAAATATTTAGAAAAATTATCCTTGCACCTCCATATCTCCTCTTGTACCTCTATACTTTTTTTTAATTCTAACTATACCTTTATGAGCATGGTGGAGAGTGTATTTTATTTTATTTTTTCATTTTTAAGTTTTGTGATGTTTTAGTGGTGAGTTTTTTTTGTTTGTTTATTTTTTTCATTTCTTTAGAAGCCACGAAACCTAGAAGAAAGAAACCCAACAATGTGCAAAAATAGAGTACAAAGTCAAACTAAAATTATTTTTGCACCAAGGAATGTCAAATACAACGAATCTTCTAGTCAACCCTCTCACACACGCTCAAATGATGTGATTGCTCTCTCAAACGATGCAACTGAAAAAGAATGACATATATGCGACTAGAAAGGAGGTATGCAGCTGGAAGAGAGGTTTGTGGGTACGGGTACAACGGATGTTGTTTAAAAATGTGAGATTATACTCTATTTAAAGTTCTTTAAATTTTTTAAAAGGTTTAAACTGACTTTCACAATTAATATGAAGGTGTAAGAAGAAAGTATAAAAATGAAGAAAATTTTTACAAAACATTGATCACCACTAATTTTAATTCTAAAAACATAAAATTCATATAAAAAAGACGAACAAACAGGAATTAGACCATCTATAACCCATTATTATTATATTAATAAATTAGACAGATCGAACTAATACAAATCCAAAGAATTAAAAAAATTATGTATCTACTTAAATGATACAGCCCACCGACCAACCACTTCACAATTCCTAATGATGATATATAAGGTTTGGAAAAATGAGCTACCAAATTGGTCGAGTTGGGCTGTGTTGCAGAATAGAGAGGAGTTGGGCAGACATATAATTGATCATGTGAGTGTGTCTTTGCATTGGGAACAGTTGCATGTCGAGGAGATATATCTGATACAAAAATTGAAGATAAGCAACCATATATATTCGCATCCGTCCACAAACTTCAAGCTCATCATCTCAAGACATCCCACTTTCCATTTCTGACACAACCAAAATGATGCATCTATTATTCAACCACACTAAGGAATTGGCCAGGATTTGACGCATGCATGTATAGATCTAATATTACAAAATATACTCATCTGTTCTCTTCATGTAAATAAATCAATCTAGGATGCGACTCAATAGGGTGGAAGATCCATCTCAGGTGAAACAAATTACTCATTTTATTTTCAGTGCATCAACTCACCTTTTTCTTTCACCTGCTGCATGTATATCATTTTAGGAATTCAAGTTAAATCTAATCGATTATGAGAAAGTTGAAAGAAAAATCCATAAATTAATTACAATAAAGATATGAGTTAGAGATACTATTAATATTTTATATAAGTTTCACTCTATGTTTCATTGTTATAGAATTTTTTTTATGAATTTCGCCTTAAAAAGTTTAACAGTAACAATTATTAACCTAATTATTGTAATATCCATATTTTTACTTATATTTAATAAAATAAAAAAAATATCTAATTAATATATGAACATATATAACTATTTCATGATTATATTTAAAAAATATATATCTCTTCATATGGATTTTAATATACACACAAAGTTTTAAAAACAAAACATTTAAATTATAGTCATCTCATCCTCTAATTTAACTGCTCACTGAGGAGCTCTATTATCGTGTAAAAACATGATCATCGCAGATAAAGAAAACAAAACACAACACAACAAACAATAGGGTAAGCTAGCTATAAAATAATTTTATATAATTTCAATTTTAATTTAACAAACATAATTCATCAAGTTTCATACAATTTCTCAAACCATCAAGTTTTTATCATAAATTATCATTCACATTTCTCATCAGATATCTTCAGACCAACATACTTAGACACTTGACTCTACTTCTGAAAGACTTGTGCATTGACTTAGACTTAAAGATTTGCACTTCTTATATTATCTCACTGTGAATCCACACAGCTATGCATATAAATAATCTCAATATCATATCACCTAGTATGACAAGATTAATTCATATGACCTGAAAGGCCAAATTTTATTTCACACCACATACAAAATCATATGAACCTCCTTCAACTCTCAACATCGGATAATCTTCATCTATATGACTCCAATATATCAGGAGAGTAAAGATATCTCATTCTATACGAATTCCTAATCAATGCACATCCTAAACAATCTTAACACGATATTTTATTTCCTAAAAAATACTATGTCTTGATTAAGATTCATATTCCACATCTCACAATATCCAAAATCACAAAATTAAATCATACCAAAACTTAAGAATTTCAAAATACACTAAAATTTATCCAATAATCACATAAATATCTAATTAAAGGATTTTTCAATTAAATATACATAAAACCAAATTTTATATAAGTTATAAGTAAAAACTATAAAATAGAAAGAAACCAACCTTTTAAAACCAAAGATAAAAATTTCAGTTTTAATATTTTTGTACAGTCTAGCTTGAGCGAAAATCATCTTACTTGAGTGAGAATGAGTTTCGCTTAAGTGAAAATTCTCTTGCTTAAGCGAGATTGAACCCGAGAGTACCCAAAATTTCATCTTAGGTCTCGTCTGAGCGAGATTTCTTCTCGTTTGGGCGAAAATGGACTCGAGAGCACCTCATTTTTCATTTTATTCTCGCTTTAGCAATAATTATCTCGCCCGAGTGAGAATTATCTCGCCTGAGCGAGATATGCAGAAAAATATGCATAAACCTGTTAAGCCAACATTTCATTCAACTCATAATTTTATAAATCTACACATTACATTGACAGTTTTTGTTCAAAATTATTCAAGCACTCTCATTGAGTCATTGAGTTATTATGTCAATCTATACATATGTATGATTTCTAAACCAAAATCATCTAAAATCAAACAACCAATTCTCATCAAACATTACATTTGAATTGATTCAACAAACTATTAAAATACATTCATTTACTCATTCAATTCCAAACTCATATACATTCCAAAACATCTACAATTTCACATTTCAATCTGAATCAAATTCCAATCTACTAAAAAACAAGAAATTTTGCAAAATAATTTGAGACTCGTGACCATGTCACCCCCACATCCAGATCTTCTAGCCTAGGGTTTTATTGGAAATTTAAAACTAGCTTCCCTAAGAGCTCCAACTCTACCAAAAGCTCAAGGGTAGCTTAACATGCAACACAAAGTCTGGATAAAAAATCTAACTATATCACTAGGACTCTGAGCTAACAAAGACTACTCTTGAAGCTAAAAGAGTCACATGCAAAAACCTATATTGAGACAAACCTACAAGTTCAAATTTTGACTCAAAGAAAAAAATAAAAATGAACTTATACTTTTCTGAGCAATCTTGTAATTTTCGCTATTAGGAGTTTAATGACGAACTCTGATCGTCAAACTGATGAGTGAGAAAGTCAGAATCTTAGAGAAAAAGAAGAGGAAATGAAAAAGGAATCTTATAAAGAGAATTATCTATTTATATGTTCTTTTCATTTTAATAATAAAATATTCATGTGTCGTTTAAAATATATATTATTTATACTTTAAGGTTATTTTCTAGATCGTTACCGTTGATGAAAAGAATTTTATCAATAATTTTTTTTTAAAAAAAAATAGCAGTACATTAAGTTAAAATATTTTGAGATTTTTATTTCATTAATAATAAATTTATATTTTTAATTGGTCAAAAGTATCTAAAAAAAATTAATATGATAAACAAATTACAATATGAATTCAACTTTTAAAATTTAAATTACATTATGATTTCAATATGATGCATTTATTATAAGTTAATATTATATCATAAATCTTAATTATATGCAATAAGATTTTGTAATATAAATAACATGAAGATGCTACAAATAATATAAAAAAATTCTATAAATAAATAAAGAGTTATAGAAAGAAGATGTTATAAAAAGAAAAACAAGGCATAGAAAGAGAAATAGTTATAAACAAAAGAGAGTTATAAATAAGAGGAAGATAAAAGTCGAAAATAGGCAACAATATACAATTTTATATAAAATATTAGGTGTAGATAAACTTTTGTAGACGTTCAAAGCCACGTTTCTTTTTACAAATTGGTGTATTGTATTTATTGAAGTTTTTCAATAGATTCCTATTTTTGACTTTTATCTTTCTTTGGTTACATGTTATCTTTGTAATTCTCCATTATCTTTAGTGATGTTTATATATGCATTTTGGTTGAAATAATTGTCTTTTCCATGTTTTATGTTTCCTTTAAAATAGTTCTGATTTTCCTGTATTGCACATTTTGTAATTATTTTTTATGTATCATGACGCTTTGAATAATAATATTTATTATTTACTTTTATTTTCGGTTTAAAAGTTAATTTCTATTTTATTAATTTTTTTAACTTTCAAACATAGTTTTGTTAGATATATATTTTTTGAATCTTATGTTTTTTAAGTATTTTATAATGTTCTGTCTTTACTCATTATATATTTTTTAACTTTTACCTTGAATTAAGCATATTTTAAACATTTCAAACTTAGTCATTTTCAAACTATTTTCTTCTCAAGTATTTATTTCATATATGATTTTCACATTTGTTCACCCACTCCAAACATTTATAAGTTTACTTCCGTTGCTATAATATAACATTTTGAAATAGAATAATTTAAATTACTCCATTAATTATTTGAACATATATGTATTTCATATGTTATTTTCACATTTTCAGTCACTCCAAATATTTATAAGTTTACTTCCAATGCTATAATATAACTTTTTGAAATATAATGAATTGAACTACTCCATTAATTATTTGTAAATTTAAAATATGTTTGAATATCATTATTAATTCTAATAATATAACTACTGATAAATTTGTCAAGTCAACCTTAACATCAACCAAGTAGACAAGGAAACAAAATAACATTATGACAACACTTTTTTTTTATATATTTTTGTAATTTTTCTTATGGATATCTCCTTTACAATTGTATTTAAAGAACTATTAATTATTAAATGAGAACACGAGTATTCAGAAAACTATATACATATTAGTTTAAAGTTTATGAATATTTTGAATGAAAAATATATTACGATTAATAAATTTACTATAATGTGATTTATGTTTAGATTATTTTTGTCAAAATTATATTGATAAAAGAAAAATTATTTGGATTAAAGGCACTCTTAATGTTGCTTTCGTCTGTTACTGTCAATTGAAAATGAAATTTTAAAAGTAATATTTCGCATATTGTTTTCATGTGATAGAGTCAAACACATATATCTGAAAATTATTTTTAAAGACAACGAAAACTACTAGTTAGTAACTGAATTTAATGACACAAAAATGTTAAATGGACCTAAATACTATGCAAGCATAGCGTAACTGCTATTACAATCAATAGTGTTGTGGCAAATTTTTAGTATTTTTTTATAAAAACAACTTTTAGACTGTATGATTTAAAATTTATTTTTGAATTTTATATTATGTATTACCATTTTGAATTGTGCATTCCAACTAATTTTATAATCTAGAAATGACAAAACGATAATTTTTATGTTTGGGATATATAAAAAATTATGGAGGTGCAAGAATAACATTATTTTCTTTTGTCTTTGACAGGTCATCTTTAATTTTCTTTCCTCTTTTTATTTATACTTTTGCATAATGTTTGTACAGATTTTCTTGTGAATTGGACTTTTCTCTCTATATATATAAAAATCTTTATACAAACTTGCTAGGAAGAACATTTTGTTGTTGCTGATTAAGTTTTTAAGCATTAAAGATGTTACTTTACTTTTACAGACCAATTAGCTCTGGATTTCATTAGCATTTATATTTTTAAAGAGTAAAAGGTTATTAACTCTTTGAACAGGTTGTCTCTATAAGATATGATAAGTTAGTGTGGATAAATAAAACACAAGAGAACAAAATAAAGACAAATAAAATTTTCATATGTTAATCGAATAGTATAATTGTCTAAGTATTATCTTTTTATTAAATCGATTATAGAAAATATTTAATTATTTTTTTCTTTACATTTAAAAAAAAAATTGTTTCAAAGTATTTTTTAAAAAGATGTAATTTTGTTTTTTCTATTAAATTTTCATAAACGATTTTAAGTGTTGGGAGAGAGGAGATTTGCCTCTTTTATGTATTTTGGGGGGCTTATTTTTCATGCATTGAGCATTTTGTAGAGGTTGTTTTGTGGTGGAGTGAGACTTTTGATTCAGTGCACGTGAATGCTTGAGTATCGGGTTTCATCATCATGTAGCTATAATGGATGAGGTTTGCAAAAATAGTGTGAATCTAGTCATGGTGGTGCAAGTAGGAGCATCTTTGTTGCACTCATTTGTGATTGGATATTTTGTTGTTTTAAGAACATATAAAATTGTAAAAAATGTTGAAAATCAATCTTGGAGTTGTCTAAGTACAAAATTATATTTATGGAATTTTGTTTCGTGCAAACATATGTATCTTCGGTTCAAGTTGTTGATTGATTTTGTTGAAAAATAGAGTACAAGTGGCGTAGTGTTGGGTTTCAATTTCTTCAAATGGTGCATTGAAGAGGTTGACGACGAAAGAGATGCAATATTGTTAGACAAAAGAATAAGATATATAATTTAGAAAAACGTATGAAAGGGTTTAGAAAATGGATTTAGATGTTGTTAGCGGTTGTTTGTTTTGTTCTTATAATTAACATTATTATGTTATCAGTGTTCTTAAAATTCACATGAGAAATGTTTGTGTCCATTGCACTGAACTTGTGTATCTTTTGGTACTTTGATGTAGTAACTTTATGTAATCTTTAATTCAAGCAATAAGTATTCGAGGTTCTTGCCATATTTGATTTCAGTATAATATAAATTGTATTTCTCTTGTGGAAAGAAGCAAAGTAATTTACCATACACCAAAAAATAGTAAATATGAATTACAATTGTACTTAAGAAGCCATTCTCATGATTAAATAATTTGTAATTGTACTAAAATAAAACATTGTCATAATTAACAAAATAATAATTGTATTTCAAAATACATTGTCATTTAAAATCATTCAAGGCTTCCAAATGCGCCCCCTCCTATTTTGTTGTTCAAGTCTGGTGTTGGGTCTGAATAAGATTAAACTTGATTTTGTTATCCTTTGAATGTTCTTAAGAGGTGGTGTGTAACCTAGTTGAAATGGATTCACTAAGGTTGTTGGTTGAGAAGGTAGGGATGGTGGAGGTGATTGAGTTGAACCTAGTTGAGATAGATTAAATTTGCTTAATTGAGTGTTGTTCTTCATTAACTCTCATGGTTCCAACCTTCCATTCTTCTTAGGTATTCCAAGAAACCTCTTATTTGGTGGTAAGAGTACATCATCTAATTTAGTTGTCTCCCACTTGATCGTTGTTTGGGTAAATAATTAGGGTATATACCTCTTCATAGATATTCTTCTTGAATCAATTTGAGTTGTAGTTAACTTTATCCAGATTCAAAAAATTTATTGCACACACCGTTGCAACTAGAAAGAGAAAATTAGTGCTTACGAAAAAAATGAAGAGGAAGATATAGTTGTCATTTCTCTTATTCTATGGAGGTGCAGAAAGAATTTGGCAAGGAAATGTTTTTGTATATTTGGGTTAGGGAAAGTAAGGCCCAATACAAAATTGTATACGTCTATCTGTATTCGGACCCAAATCCGTATTGTACCGAGGTTTGTTAATAATATACGGAAAAGGCGCGTGTAAAATAAAAAACGATGGTTCATTTATTCCCGTTACAGAAAAGAAGATTGTGGATTTACAGTGGAGCAAACGACAAGCGAGTGTGAAGATTTTGCCTTTGGTGGAGATGCCTGTGAGTAGATGTAGATCTTATATATTAATTAATTAATTAATTGGGGTTCTGAAGTTTGAATCGGATTGGGATCGTAACGTTGCGATGCAGATTAGGAGCTTGGTAGAGGTGGAGTCACCAAGCCCACTCAGATACTTGATCGGCGCCGCCGTTATGATGATCGGAGTGGTGTTACCCGTCGGTTACATGATGTTCCGTAACAAGCGCGTTCCCTCCTCTTCCTCCTACTCCAAACAGACGTAGGTGTGCCCTTTCTTTTTTCAATTCCCCTTTTTCAATTCATTCTTATTTCCTCTTTCACTATAGGGTTCGTTTAATCCTTTACATTGTGGCCAGTTAGATGTAAAAATGAGGAGTTTAATTTGTTTTTAAATTACAGTCTGTGGATGCAAGTGTAGGATCAAGGTTTTGGGTGGGACTAATTAATCATGATTGGTATTTCAGGAACAAGGTTTTGATTTGATATAGAGAAATGGTGGTTATGATGAGAGAAGCCTCCGGTTTAGTGGATTTGAATTTGTTTGGAAGGGGTGATTGATTTAACCTAGAGGCTTCAACAGATCTACCATCTGTTCTATTGTAAATGCATTTTGTCATCCTAATCTTCTAAGTGCTTGTTCACTTGATTCTGAACTCGAATACATGCTGCTTCTCTTCCCATTAAGATACTCTTTCTGGTATTCAATATTGTGTAGCTCAACAAATTTTCAATGAACGTGATTTGCTTTTATTTATTTATCTATTTATCTGTTTCTGTTCCTTTTAAGTATTGTTGATGCTGGCTTTAACTATTTTGTTTATTTGATCTTGTTCTGTGAGTGAGGATACTAGTTTTGTGAGTTTATGTTGGTTTAGGGAATTAGGAACTTGAAGTTGGGGTGTAATCTTTCAAATGTGTGAATCCTTTCCTGTGTGCTTGGTTTCTCATTTGACAGTATTCTATTCCTGTCAAAATAGCCATTATTGGCTTCTGCGTCGTTTTGTGATTTGATGTGAATTCCAGATCAAGGGATGCTTATCCAAACATAGCATCAGTAACTGGCTTTCACTATTTGCTTGATTTCATATCCTGGTAACTCTTGTTAGTTGAAAGATTTAATGGTGTCTCTGGCAAGAAATGTTAGTAACATTTTTAGTTTGATACGGATAGTAATTTTTTTTATTTATGTAGAGACCGCCATTGCAGTGTGTGGAATAACAAGAATAGTTATGATAATTTTAGTAGGATCATGTTTTATATGGGTTATGCTGCTCACATCTAAATTGATCAAATCCCCCTGATAAAACTCATGCGATATGAAACTAGAAAGCAATGCAGCTCTTGGGTCTTGGCTTTCGAGGTGGTAATGAAGAACTTTTTCAGTAAGAGATTTAAACCTTTTGTGATTACCCTAGCTCAGTATTTTATAAGCATCTTCCCCTTTGATCATTATTTGACTAATACAGCGTATGATATATTAGATGTCTCTTGTAGAGAGACCACTCCTAATGCTGGAGCTCTGAAACATAACCACACCACTCCGCCAACAACTAAAAACTCTCAGCTGTTTGACACTTTATTTTTATTTTTCTTTTGACGTTATGTTGTTTATCATATTTATATTTCTTTCTCTTTATTCATCTTTGTGAAATAGTGTGGGGTATCTGTTTATTCATCTTTATCCTATCTGAAAGAGCCCTTGGAGTCCCTCATTCGGCCAACTGCTCTATCACTGTTATCTACAGCAGCATTTTATTTAAGGTGCATATAAAATTTTCTATGAACATTTTATTGACTTTTGACCTGCTAACTAGGGCACAACCTTGTTTGATTAAACGAGGTACTAAGCCTTTATTTGGATTGAGCTGGAAAAGGGAAAAAAAGAGAGAGAAATAGTGGAAAACGAGGTTCTTAGATTGAAGGAAAGAAAGTGTAGAATTAAAAAATATATACAATATTTAAAATTACAAAAATACCCTTGGTTGTATTTTTATAAGAATGTGTATAAATTAAAACTGAAAAACGAATAATTATGAAGTAATTAATTTATGAAATGATTATAATATTATAAAATTATTTAATTTTTGAAATTGAATATATATAAATAATTAATTGCAAATGCTGTTCAATTTTTTTTCTCAGATATGAATTTATAAAAGTAAAGCTGTATTAAAAATAAAAAATAAAAAAAAATGAGATTTTCATATTAAATTTAAACATACAAAAAAGTAAAATAATATTATGGAAATGGATTTAATATACTAATAACAAATTTAATAAGACACGAAAATTAATTATGTTCATTTCGAAATAAAAAAAAAAAAAACACATCAAGTTAAAGATAATAATAACATAATGAAATAAAGCACAAGACTGCTTAACGTTATCTTTAAATTCTTAATCATCTATCCTTTCATGGACATGTTTTAAACCGTGACGAAGATTGAGATAAGTTGTTCAAACTCAGTTGAAGTTTTTGTATACCTTTTACATTTCCTGAAAACCTCTCCACAATTGGTTTAACATATTACCAACTTGGGGAAAATGAAATTGTTGTCCTTGAAGTCCACATCACCCTTTCTAGAATTTTCTTTACGAGGGTTATGTTGTTTGTCATGGTTACTGCTGCCATTTTGTGTTTATGATGCTCACGTGTAATTTTTTTGAGATATCTCTATGTTATAAATTTGATCATCCTATCTAAATGCACATCAAATTCGGTATGGAAGAGAATATGAGTTATTTAAAGATATTAAGGCAAGAAGAGCATATAATTGTTTTTGGTATATGTTGAATGATATGGTGTTATCAAGAGAATATTATATTTTATGATCCATATAATAGAGATTACATATTATAAGATTTTTGTATAATTACTAAGACTTAGAATATGATCATAATATAATGCAATAATTTGTTCTTAATAGTCAAATTATCAATATTTATGCAATGATGTACACGAAATTCTAGTTTGATAATTTTAACTAAATTATGAGACATTCATGTTGTAATTAGTCAATATGTCAACATGGCCAACTTTCATCCTTCATTTTTCAAGTTCGTCATATTGACCCATTGATTCTAATTTTCTTTTACGACATCTCAAATGCAGATCTTAAACTCCTTAACACCTAAGATCAAGTGACTTTAACGTTGTAGAAGAAAATTAGAAGTAATCATGGTAATTTGGTTAATATGACTAACTTGAAATATGAAGACAAAAGTTTTCTAAAGAGCTTAGTTATAATAAGGATGTCACTTTTAGTGAAATGATCAGTCTTGGTGGACGTTGTAAGAATGTTAATAATTTGAGTATTAAAGATTATTGCATTACGTTTGTGTTCTTATTTTAAATTCTTCGAGTGATAATTGTGCATACCTACTACAATACTTGTCATGTTTTAATTATATGTGTCATGAAGTATAATATTTCCATTAATTGGTTAGACCATATTATTCAGTATATGCAAGAGCAATAACATTTTCATATTCTTCCAATAACTCATATTCTTTTGCATACCAATTGCGATATGTTCAGAGAATAGTCAAGTTTCCTAAATGAGAGAAATTTCTTAAAAAAATAATTATGCTTAACCTAAAGAATGCATGACATAAAAAAAAAATATGAGAGTGAAAAGGAAGACAATGAGGAATTTCAAGGACAACAACATCATTTTTCGGTGGATGGTAAATATGAAGTAGTATTTAAGGAGTCCAACAAAGTATATAGACCTTCAATTGTATTTGAACACCTTATCTAAACTCTAATCATATCATGTTGGTCAAATGATTTATCAAGTTAAAAAGCAAGAAATCAAGAAATGAAAGATAACATTGAGTAATATTGTGTTTTATTTTACTATGTTATTGGTTTTTTAATATGATGTACTTTTTATTTTGATTATTGTAATAAACATAATTGATTTTCATGCCTTATTAAATTCATTGCCAAAATATTGTATTATTTTTTTTATATTTCTAAATTTAATCTGCACATCTCACTTTTTATTTTAATATTTTTTACAAGGAAAAAATTTGAACAACATTTACAATTATATAATATTTAATTTCAAAAATTAAATAAATTGTTAATATTAGTTCCATTTTGTAAATTAATTACTTCATAATTATTCTTCTTTCAGTTTAAATTTATACGCATTCTCACTAAAACATAATCATGTATTTTTATATTACACAATTAATTTTATATATTATATTAATCAAATATACTATTTCTTTTTACTTTTTTTCATTTTTTTCTCAGAACAAACAATTTTACTTTTTATTCTTTTGATTTTTTTTCATTTTTTATTTCACCCATATCATTCCATACTAAGGCTGCCTCTTAACAAAACATGACGGTTTGTAAGGAAAAAAGTTTTGTTTCCTCATGTCTACGCTTCTTTCTCAAATTTGAATAGCTCCTTCAAATTCTTTATGGCAGAGTACTAATTGTTATTTTATTTGAAAGAAAAAAAAAAGTTTTTTAGTGAAATGATTTTTATTATTTCTGTTACTGGAGATTTGTAAGTTTACATAATTCCTAATTAATTTCTTTTTGTGCAATCCTAATCATTTTAAACCATTCAAGATACACCGTTTGGTAAATAATCTGTAAAAAGGTTTCCTACTTCATGAACGTTAATAATTCTATGAAACTTTAATTTACTTTTTTTTTAGTTTTCACTGTCTCATATTATAATTCAACTGATACGATTTACAAAACTTAATCTTAAATTTATAATCTTATATAACCTATATAGTATATCTGTTTATTAATTAATGTTGCATAAATATTTTAGTTTAATTATATAAATTATATTGTGTGTTGATTATTTCCTTAATATTTTTATTACATAATCTTTATGAAAAATTAGTGATTATAATATGTACCAAAGTGGAACAGAAAAAAAGAATGAAATTAAGAAAAAGAGAAGGCAATGGCAAAAAGATGTGAACTGACATGGCTGGTTTTTGTCCAATTGGGAAGAATGAATGGATGAAATGTATTGAATAGCTCTAAATAAAAGAGTTGGTAGAAACCGAAGAAGCGTGTTATTTTGTGTTGAAGAATCAGAATTGAGAATCCATGGAAAGTGGTGTTTTGAAGTACGGAATCATAGGAGTTGGAATGATGGGTAGAGAGCATCTTCTGAATTTGTACCATCTTCGCACTGAAGGTGTTGCGGTTGTTGCTTTTGCTGACCCTCATATTCCCTCACAACAGCTCGCTCTTCAATTAGCACACTCCTTCACTTGGCCTATCAAGGTGTTATCAGTATCACCCTGCTCTTTACTTTCTGTTTAATGTAACAAATTTATGTTGTTTCATTATTGTGACTTCGATCTAGAAATGCTATTTATCAGCCTTCTTTGCTAAACATCTTAGTTCGATCTGCAATTACCTTGGCACTACTTGAACTATGCTGATAGTTTAATTAAGAATAATAAACCAACAATTTGGGATTCCAAGGATTATCCTTTCTACTAAGTAGTTCCTAAATTGATAAGGCTGTATAGGAGAGAAGGTAATAATACTTGAAGGATGGAATTGAAGATTTGATTGTTTAATTAAGTAGGAAGCTCTGTATTGTGTGTTGAATTGAATGAATGAATGACCTTGAGTTGATGTAAAGGTTTTTTCAGGTCACCAGGAGCTGTTGGACAGTGGACTTTGTGATGTTTTGGTGGTGGCCACTCCTAACATGACTCATCATAGGATTCTAATGGACATAATCAATCATTCCAAACCCCATCACGTACTGGTAGAAAAGCCCTTGTGCACCACAGTCTCTCAGTGCAAAGAGGTTGCTCATTCCTTTCATAAAATTGGTTGCTTCTCATGGGCTTAACTGTTAGAATGTAATTTTAATGACGACCAATGGCTGATCTTGATAAAAAAGATTTCAAACATTTTTATATCTCTTTGATTGTGCTGTTTTCCATCGGGATGGGGATATCAACTATGCTTGTGTCATTTCCTTTACTGTTATCATATGACAGCAGAATTTTTTTATATTAGACTAGACTAAATGTGTCTTAAAAAAGTAGAAAAGCTTATAATTGGAAATCTTGATCAGGTAGCGGGGTATTGAATTCTGCCATTTTTATCCTCTAATAAGTATTTGATAATGAACTAATGACTTATTTGTTGTCCTTGTCTATAACGTTGGATTAGGTTGTCGATGCTGCTAGAAAGAGACCAGATATTTTGGTACAAGTTGGACTGGAATATAGATACATGCCACCTGTTGCAAAGCTGCTAGAAATAGTTAAGGGAGGAAACCTTGGACGAATCAGAATGGTATCAATTAGGGAGCATCGGTTTCCATTTTTGGTTAAGGTTAGATTTTATAGAATTTGAAATTACATGCTTTTGGGTTCTCATAGTGAACAAGCTGAAAAGTCATATTGGTCACAGGTGAACAATTGGAATCGGTTCAATATTAACTCAGGTGGTACTCTAGTAGAGAAGTGTTGCCACTTCTTTGATCTGATGAGGCTGTTTGTTGGTGCAAATCCTGTTCGTGTGATGGCTTCTGGAGCTATTGATGTTAATCACAAGGATGAAATATATGATGGGAAGGTAGACCAGATGCTGCACCTCAGTTACAATGACCAAGCTTGAAACATTAATCTGTGTTAGTCTGTATGCTGCCTTGATTAATACTGATTATAATCTACGTGTGGTTTTTAGAACTTCATATGTGATTGTTTGCAATTAGGTAAGAGATAGTCGAGACTCACTGGTGTCTGTCCTTGTCTGATGAAGAAATAAAGATTATGACTTTTTCATATATCATTATGGTCTATTCTGTTTTACAATGTTCAAAATTGAATGCTTGAATCCTTATCGTCTCAGTTTTAAGTGGAAGAAATCATATAAGTGCTTTTGTGTAACAGCCGTAATTGGCACAAAGTTTTTCCCTAATGGTATTGCTATTCACTGGTTACTTTGGCAGGTGCCGGATATCATTGACAATGCATATGTTATTGTTGAATTTGACAATGGTTCTCGAGGAATGCTTGACCTTTGTATGTTTGCCGAAGGGAGTAAAAATGAGCAAGAAATATCTGTTGTAGGTGATATTGGAAAGGTAGAACTCTCTCTCTATCATCCATTCACTGTGCTTATTATCTTCAGTTGTATTTCTTGCCGTGACTTCTTGATTAAGATACAATTAAGGTTGGTCAGTTATTATTTTAACAATAGGTGCATTGCATGATTTAAAACTATAATAAACACACAACCTGTCTTTCTTGCATGAGCTTCTTTCTTGAGTATATGTTGTCAAGATGTTAGCATCTCAATTAACAAACCATTTTGTCACAGGGAGAAGCCTTTGTTCCTGAGAGTGTTGTGCGGTTTGGTACACGAGAGGGGCGAAATGATATCCAGACTATGAAAGCTAAGGATCAACGAATAAAGTGGGTAGCTTCTCTCTGTTAAATGTCATCAATTAGCTATGCTTTGAGATGGTGAAATGAAATGAAAGTGGTTCTTGTTTTATGAAAAGTCATGTGTGATTTGAATTTTCATTTTGGTCTTGTGGACTCTACAGATATGCCGGGTTACACCATGGATCTAGCTATCTAGAACACCTTAACTTCTTGTCTGCAATCAGAGGCAAAGGAGAAATGGCTCCTAGTGTAGATCTCCAAGATGGATTAGTGTCTGTTGCTATGGGAGTTGCAGCTCAGCTCTCTATAGAATATGGTCGATTTGTTTCTATTGACGAAGTTATGAATGAACTAAGAGTTTGAGTTGGAACACTTGGAAGTGAAAGTAATGGCGTCTCTACCGTTGTGTTCTTTGACATAGGGATGATGTACCTGCTATCACTACCTCATGAAAAAGTGCCAAAGTGGTTTGTGGAAGTTACGTTTATTCCACCTGAACTTTGGCCAATTGGTGTCTTTAACTTGTTTTCTTTCTACAGCTCATTTTCTGTAAAGTGAAACAGTAGAATGTAATGAGTGAAAGCGGAAAATTGTAGCCAAATAAACATGCTGGAATCTTTTCATAGGAAGGAGATTTTTATGATGAAAAAAAGAGAGCAGTTAAATCCATTATTTTGGTATGTTCATTTCATTGTCCAATTCATGGTCTCTCTCTTCTACAATGAAATAGCATATTTAGAATATTGTTAACTTATATATAAATAAATGCATCCATAATTACTACATTATACTAAATAACATTTACTCCTAGATTTTTTAAAGCCGAATTTTTTTTTATAATTTTAATAGAATCACATTCACGTTGCTTATCATATTTATAAAATTATTTTTAAATTTTTATTTATAGATTTTTTTTAGGCTCAATTCCCTATCTAGCACCATTTACATCTTTATTTCCCTATCTAGCACCCTTTTGTTTTTATTTTCCTATCTAGCACCCTTTTGTTTTTATTTCCCTATCTAGCACTCTTTTATTTTTTATTTCCCTATCTAGCACCATTTTAAAAATAAATAAATAAA
>Ga0123342_1005747_pt1 | contig 17731 bp, 11 predicted proteins | sample Turbeawhitnodule_FD_89960 | JGI IMG/M metagenome (GOLD analysis project Ga0123342, IMG submission 89960) | Root nodule microbial communities of legume samples collected from Mexico - Turtle bean Mexico white nodule | ecosystem: Host-associated > Plants > Roots > Nodule | place: Mexico: Nepantla...
GTTGAGTGTGAAGCCAGAACCAATTGGGTTGGGCTGACTAGACACCATGTTTTAGTGAGTGGGCTTAATTATTGTGTCCCCTCTATAATCTCTATTTAAGAGATCTTTGTGCTTGTAATAAAATTGTAACAAATAGAATGAAAACCTAATTAGTTGCCCCTAGACGTAGGTTGCCGATTGGCAACCGAACCACGTTAAATCCTGTGCTTTTTTTTATTTTCTGCAGTTGATTCGTGATTGTGTGTATTGCTTTCGTGTGCGTTGTTTCCCATGAAAAATAAGGTTTCAAACAAACATAATACATTACAATCATTACAAGAATTGAATACCATACATCCTAGTTATTATATTTTAATGTTAACTTCCCTAACATGGATTCTATTGGTTCTTTTTCTTAAACAAAAATGACGTGACCCAAACTTTATCTCCCTTTTATCTTAGAATCATGTACAACATTACTCCATATACATAATCTATTAGAAAAAAAATCCTTGAAATCCAAAAATCCTTCCTTTAAAAACTAATAAGGAATAATAATAAATTTCGACTTACTCGTTCACAAATCTAATTGAGTAAAGTTCCTCCTTCCTTCCTCAACTTTCTCCTTCTTTTTCTAGATCTAAGAACTGACATAAAGAGTTTATTTATCCTAAAGAGAACTTAGAGAGAATGATGATAGAAAGATTGAAGTTTTGTGAAAATAAACTATCCAACTATATTTTTTATAAGAGAGACACTTTTATGGTCTCAAATCTTATAATGTGTCAATTCAAGTAGAGTCATGTCATGGCGTTTTCAACTTTCTGTTAGAAATGTAGGCTAAGTTCAAGATGCGGTGAATTGAACTTTTAAAAATTCTTTTAAAATCTAGACTAAAATGAAAATCTTATGAAAAACCAACCAATTAAAATATCAAAATAACATATTGAAATTTCTTTTAACTAGTAGAAAACAAAAATATTAATCACTTAACCTTTATCAGATTACACAATTAATCAGTTAAATTCTAAACACAAGAGATTCGCTTAAAAACATATTATAGAATTGTAAAAAGAGAGAGAAAAAGAAACACACATAGATTTTTATATTGGTTCACTCTTCTTCAAGAACTACATTCAGTTTTCTAGCCACATCAGTTGAGATATCACTATAACAAAGATTTTTTACAAACAATATTCACACAACAATACAAGAATGATCTATACCACAAACATCTTGCTGTTCTAAAGAAACAAGAAACTCTATCCAATTTCTATTCAAGAATCTTAGAAAAAAAAAAGAAGAAATAATTACACTTGAATTAAAGCAAAAACGTCTAGTTATGCTAAAATTTAACAATCTTCAATCAACATATGTAATCCAAAAAAATTTCCAAGAATTAAAAATATTTGTTCAAATTTGAAATTGTAAAAGTGCTCTCATAAAAATCACTTTGCTCTCTTGAAAATTGTAAAAATTCTCTTTAGAAATATTTTTAAAGATGTTTTTATAAACCTAAAAAAAAACACATTTTTAACTGTTTTGTTATTTTTAATGAACTAAACTTAAAATGACAATAATGGATTAAATTGAATCTCTAATATGTTAAAAACATATAGATAATACATCCTTAAAACAATGAGATTTCAACTTATTAAATAACAAGTTTTAACAAATTTAACATCTATACATAATTTTTTGAGGTTTTAATTAATTTTAACATATTAAAATAAAAATTAAATTCATTGAAATTTCCTTCATCCCAACACAAAGTTCTGAACAATTAAAAAAAATATTTCAAAATATGAATTTTGAATATTCATAGATTATTTACGTGGATAAAAAATAAACAAACAGAGATAAAAGCACAAATGCACATATAAAAACATCTTCTTCTAAGAGATTGATATTCAAGTGTGTTAGATTCATCAAATACAATCTTTAGTTTCACCTATCTCCAACACTTTTCATCTCAAGTTTTATATAGAATAAAACAAACTTGAATAATGATAAGGGAATTCAAGCTCCTAATGTTAAATTAGGCATTATAAAAGAACTAAAACTATATGGATATAGCAAATACATTTTGGTGTAAAACAAACATTCATACATGACTTCAGTTATTTTTGTTTTGCAAAAATCGACACTTTTCCATAACTTCAATTAAACCCTAAATTTAATAGTAATTAAAATCGTGCTCATATTACACAAATTTATCAATTTTATTTTTATGTTAAAATAATACCCATCTACAACTTTTTCATTAAACATCTAGTGACACTGAAGTCACGAATCACCAATATGATTTCCTTTAAACAAAGTTATATCGACGAGGCGCATTCCTTTAAACAAAGTTATATCAACGAGTCGCAACTTAACATACAGGTAATTAAATTATTATTATTTTGCCTATTCTAATCATAATAAAAACAAATTGTAGTATTTTGGTAGAAAACCAATTTTCTCCTCTCATTTCTTTAACGGGTGTGCATGTGACACGTGCGATAGGTGAAGACATTTTCGTACCAAACGAAAAGAGGGTTGTTGCCACATGTACCAGTGACTCAGTCAAATAAAGGCATATGATCTGTCTCTGCAGTATTAATGCCATGTATCATGCTTGTTACAGGGTTACACGTTTGAAATTTATACTAAAAATAAGATAAATTCATTTTTTTGTATTTTTTTCTGTTGACAACCATTATTATTAAAAATAGAATCATTCAGTCATAATAGTAGTTAATTAATTACATGTATTAACCATACTTGTGTTTTAATTAAAATCTCAATTACATACATAATTAAATTTAATTAAAAATAAACACCGGATACATATACTTGGTGATAATGACTTTTGGAGGTCAAAACGACGAGGTTGAACACAAAATTATAAGGATATTTTAAAATATATAATTATAAAGTGGCTAGTTAATTAATAAGAGTTTGGTTTATTTTTATTTATTTGCAAAAATGATATGATATTTGTACCGACCAGTTTTCAAACTCAAGCGTGGACCAAAGTCATGGTGGGGCTCCGAATATTGGGTCCACTAAGAGGTTGGCAAGACGGGCCAGAGTCTCGGTGGTCTCACAGATAAGGGGAGCAGAGGAGGGGGCTGCATCAAGGCAGGGCGTGGAGGCCTCGGGCCTCGGTAACCCAACAATAAAGATGGACCGAAAAAGGTGGTTTCCAAGCCACATTCCAGTTATCAGTAAGGGAGAGGCCTAGATCACCAAGCGCCCATGCATGGGGTGTCGACGACACGCTGGGGTGTGCCACAATGAAAGAGCCACTGCGAAAGAGACGACTCGTAAGGGGGTGCTCTGCATGCATGGCACGTGAATAAGACAGGGAACACCCAGGGCGGATGACCCAGAGATTGGGTGCATGAGTTGGCATCCAAGTGGTCACCCCGCGCCAGTTGCGCTTCGGCAGAATAGTCTTACGCACTAGATGGCCCTAAGACTGGGTGATAGTGTTGCTAAGATGCACCTATAGTAAGCTTAAGTCACAGTTAGCAAGAGGGGCAGAGACACTGAAAGGTATATAAAGGGAAGCAACTAGCATAGCAAGGTACGCATTTCTAATGCAAGTAACACACAGAGAATACACAAACAGAGCTCTCAGAAATTAGATTTTTTGGTGTTTCTTTACCTGGTGTTTGACTTGAGTGTCAGAGTGCAAACGGTCGCGAGGACGCCCTTTGTTTCTTGTGTTTCAGGTGGTTCTGTCAGGGGAAAGGCACGCAAGGAGGAGGGATTCTTGGGCGCACAACTGTCGTAGAAGCACAAGACGCCTTAGGTCAACCGGCGGGAACATTTTGTCGCCCACCGTGGGGCCCGATCTAAAACGATTGTCCCAACCGCAAGAAACTGAGAAAGATTCATCAAGAATCGATCAAGAATGAGGAATACAAGGCAAGAATCTACTACGCCAGTCGGTGGCGAAGGTCTTACCCTACAACAGGTTATGGAGATGATGCAGGGCCTTTAAGAAGCAATGACAACGGCAAGAACTGATTAAGAACACATTCAGATTGATCTGCCTGCATCGCAAGCAAGAAACGAAGAACTACACCGAACCAACGAAGAGTTGCGGCGTGATTTGCAAAACCATGCAGGGGATCATGAAACAGAGGAACGAGAATGTGTTACTCCTCCAAGGAATTTCCCATGCCTTTTTCGCAGGCGATTATGGATGTTGTGATACCAACTACGTTCGTGGGACCGAAAGCCACGTTCACTGTGATGGAGGATCCAGAGGCTCATCTCACAACTTTCCATACGCAGATGATGCTGATTGGTGGTTCTGATGCAGTAAGGTGCAAATTGTTCATGAGCACGTTAGTAGGGACGACGATGCATTGGTTCATCAGCCTCCCTGATGGCCACGTGACGTCATTTGCCAAGTTGTCAAAGTTGTTCAGGGAGCAATAGATTGCGAATCGCGCTCCCCCACCCAATTCTTACGATCTCTTTGACGTAAGGCAGTACCAGGGTGAGTCGCTGAAGGAGTTTGTTAACCGTTTTGGGGCGCAGGTGGTGAAGGTCAACACCAAGGATGAGACGATGATGGTTCACGCATTCAGAAAAGGGATTTGAACAGGGCCTTTCAGTGATTCACTCATTAGAAACCGCCCCAAAACCTTCGCTGAGATTAGGCGTCGTGCGGTGGCTCATATCGCAACAGAAGGGGAGGTGAATGAAAAGCGCGTGTCTGTTGTCCCTACGTGCCCACGAGCGCCAGCGCATGCGCATCCTATGAGGGTGCATGAGGCTGCAATAGAGAAGAGGAACCATAGGAAAAAAGCAACCCTACGAGCCTAGGAAGCCTCAGGGTAGGGGGCGTGCAAGGGAGAATAAGCCTATGAGGCATAATTTTGTGGTAGAGTTGAAAGATCTGATAGTCGTGCCCAACATAGCAGAGAGATTGAGGATGCCGCCCTAGACTGACAAGAAGTTGGGACCTCACAAGGAGGCTTGGTGTGAGTGGTTGGCAAATGTGGTCTTGATGAAGAAGGCCAACGGGAAGTGGAGAATGTGTGTGGACTTCACCGACTTCAACAAGGTGTGCCCAAAGGATTCGTACCCGTTACCAAGCATCGACGCCTTGGTGGATAGCACCTCGGGCTGTAAGATGCTTAGTTTCTTAGATGCTTTCTCCGGGTACAACCAAATCAAGATGCACCCCAGAGACGAGTGCAAGACGGCATTTATGACCGAGACGTCTTGTTACTACTACACGGTGATGCCCTTCGGGCTAAAGAATGCGAGCGCCACCTACCAGAGGCTGATGGATAGGGTCCTTGCACCCATTATAGGCAGGAATGTGCAGGTCTATGTAGATGACATGGTGGTGACCTCGCAGGCGAGGGGTCAGCATGTGTCAGATTTGAAAGATCTATTTGCGACAATAGCTAAGCATCGGTTGAAGCTAAACACTGAGAAGTGAGTGTCCAGGGTCGAGGCGGGTAAGTTCTTGGGTTCCTACTCACTGAGCGTGGGATAGAGGCGAACCCGGAGAAGTATGCGGCAATCCTTGCCATGAGAAGTCCGGCCTCGGTGAAGGAGGTGCAACAGTTGACCGGGCAGATGGTCGCCCTGTCCAGATTTGTGTCAGTTGGAGGGGAAAAATGACAGCCCTACTTCCAGTGTTCAAGGAGGAATAGCCGGTTCGTGTGGACTGAAGAGTGCGAGGTGGAGGTGGCGTTCCTTAAGTTAAAGGAGTATCTAGCTACCCCTCCCATGTTGTGGAAGCCACAGTTGGGCACTCCGCTCTGATTATACTTCGTTTTGACGAAACGGGCGATTAGCTCGGTCCTTGTCCAAGAGTAGGACCAGGTGCAGAAACCAATATACTTTGTGAGCAAAGTATTACAAGGACCGGAGGTGAGGTACCAAGCCCTAGAGAAGGCGGCCCTGGCCATGGTGTTCTCGGCTAGGAGGCTTCGTCATTACTTTCAAAGTTTCATAGTGGTGGTAATGACGGACTTGCCTATCTGAAAGGTGTTGCAAAAGCCAGACGTGGAAGGAAGGATGGTACGTTGGGCAGTGGAGCTCTCGGAGTTTGATATTCAGTATGAACCCCAAGGCCCCATCAAAGGGTAGGTGTATGCGGATTTTGTGGTAGAGCTCTCCCCGACAGATGCACAACAAGGGGAGGAGGCCAGCTTCAGATGGGTGCTCTTAGTGGACGGGTTATCCAGCCAGCAAGGCAGCGGAGCTGGCGTGATCTTGGAAGGGCCAAACGGATTGTTGATTGAGCAGACCTTAAGGTTCGCTTTCAAAACCAGCAACAACCAGACGGAGTATGAAGCCCTCATAGCTGGGATGCTCTTAGCTAAAGAGATGGGAGCACGGAGCTTGCTAGCAAAGAGTGATTCCCTTTTAGTCACAGGTTAGGTGACTGGGGAATATCAAGCTAAGGACCCACAGATGGTCGCGTACCTGGGGTACGTCCAAGTCTTGAAGAATTCGTTTGCGGTGTTTGAGCTGGTGCACGTCCCGAGAGAGCAGAATTCTCGAGCTGACTTGCTAACCAAGCTCGCCAGTTCGGGCAAGGGGGAAGGCAGAGGACGGTGATACAAGAAACCCTCAAAGCACCACGAACATTCGTCGTTGATAATATGGTGGGCGTGCATCAGGTCGGTACGATTAGGGGAGGAGTGAGCAGTCATCGATCGTTGACTCAGGAGACGCTGAGAACGCCCAGTGTAGGCGCTTACCCGATCTCGCAGGGGGACCCTATGCAGGTATGCGCAGTCGAGGAAGGGGACACATGGATAACACCCTATAGGCACTACCTAGCCGATGGGATACTCCCATTGAAACCTGCGAAGGGCAAGAAGATAAAGAGGAACTCCGCCAAGTACACCCTTATGGATGGGGAACTGTTCAGACATGGGTTCACCCACCCAATCTTGGTGTGTGTAAGCGAAGACCAGTGTACACGAATAATGGCTGAGCTCCATGAGTGAATATGTGGTAGCCATGTTGGTAGTAGATCCCTGGCATCGAAGGTCGTTCGTGCAAGGTATTATTGGCCAACAATAAGAGAAGATTGCACGAGGTACGCCAGCGGTGCAAGCAGTGTCAACAGCACGCCGACTGGTACAAGGCGCTGCCAGAAGAGTTGAGTTCGATTTACAGCCCGTGGCCATTTCACACATGGGGAATCGATATTCTGGGGCCCTTTCCTTTGGCGGTAAGACAAATGAAATACCTTGTGGTAGCCATAAAGTATTTTACGAAGTGGATAGAGGTTGAGCCAGTAGCACAAATCACAACTCACAAGATCCAACACTTCGTGTGGAAGAATATAGTGTGCCGTTTTAGTGTACCAAGGCGTCTAGTTTCCAACAACGACACACAGTTCGCGAGCCAACAACTGGGCAAGCTATGCACGGAGGTTGGAATAAAGCAAGTGTTTGCCTCGGTCGAGCATCCCCAGGCAAATGGGCAGGTTGAGTTTGCTAACAAAGTCCTACTCAGAGGTCTGAAGAGAAGGCTCGAGAAGGCCAAGGGGACCTGGGCAGAGAAGGTTCCCAGAATAGTGTGGGCTTACCACATCACGCCGCAGTCCACCACCAAAGAGACACCCTTCAGCTTGGTGTACGAATCGAACGAAATGGTTCTGGTAGAGATCCAGGAGAGTTCGCCACGATTTCAGAACTTTGTAGCTGAGGAGTCCAACGAAGAAAGAAAGGTAAACCTGGATCTACTGGGTGAGGTCAAAGAGGAGGCAAGAATTAAATTTGAAGCGGTAAAGAGAAGGGTAGAGTACAAGCATAGCTCGAAGCTAAGGCCTCGGCAGTTCCAGATTACCGACCTAGTAATGCGCAAAGCCCACCCATATCAACTAGAGAGCAAGCTACCCCCCAAGTGGATTGGCCCTTTCAAGGTGACGGAGGTCCTGGGAAATGGGGTGTACAAACTCGAGACTTTGGAGGGAGGCACAATTCCTCGTACTTGGAATGCGGTCAATCTCAAGTTTTATTTCAGCTGAACTCTAGCATTGTACACAGTTTCAATGGGGCACTTTTTTTTCCCTTTTAAGGGTTATTTAACGAGGTCACCCAATAAAATTACGATTGAAGTATACGCATTCTTGTATTTTTGGTACAATGCAGGAACGAACCTATCGTGTTGGTGTTTAGACACCTTGAGAGGGAGTGGCAGCTTCCTTTAGGACACCTCCCCCTCGAGCGTGGGCGCCAAGTACGAACAACAAGGTTCAGTCAATAACGAACCTGTCGCATTGGTGTTTAGACACCTCGAGAGGGAGTGGCAACTTCCTTTGGGACACCTCCCCCTCGGGCGTGGGCGCCAAGTGCGAACAACAAGGTTCAGTCAGTAACGAACCTGTCGCATTGGTGTTTAGACACCTCGAGAGGGAGTGGCAACTTCCTTTAGGACGCCTCTCCCTCGGGCGTGGGTGCCAAGTGCGAACAACAAGGTTCAGTCAGTAACGAACCTGTCGTCTTGGTGTTTAGACACCTCGAGAGGGAGTGGCAGCTTCCTTTAGGACGCCTCCTCCTCGAGTGTGGGCGCCAAGAACGAACAACAAGGTTCGACCAAGCAAGTCCTCATTTGCCTGTGAGCAAAGACGAGGCTAGGTGAACGCCTTGAGACTAGAATCCTTCAAGGGGAGTGGCAACTCCCAGATATTGATCCCAAGGCTAAGCGAAAGGAGTCCTAGTTAAGTTCTCTATTGTCTTAGGTGCAAAGTCATGAACAGATGCCTATACCGATGTAGCCGGCATGTCCTGTTGGGCTGTACTCATTCTTGATGAGCTCATCAGTATTAAAGATTGCCCCAAGACTAACTAGCATTTGGCATACCTCACGATCAACAGAAGATAGCTCATCAAGGTTCTTGGCCTTCTTAAGGGTCAATTTCCCCACCCAGTACAAGGGGAATCCATCCAGAGAGGTGCGGTCGTGCTCGGAGCAAGACACCCTGAAGAATTTTCCCTTGAAACCCTTGTAAGATTGCTGGAACAGGGTAAGGATGACTCTTCCTATCACCCCGCTGAAACTTACCCAGAGGTTCTTCCCAAGATTTTTGGCCTTAAAGAAATGAAGAAAGACATCTACTGTGGGCGGATGGCCAAAGTGATTGCAAAGGATGCAGCTGGGCAGGGGCAACGTTTACTTCAGTTAACATCTCCCTCTCGAAGCTGGTAAAAGGAAGACGCTGCCTAACGCGCTTAAAGACCGTTTGGTAGAAGAAGAAGAAGAAGAAGGGTTCTCCCTCGTTGGCACGGTTGTCTACGCACACGGGTTCGCCCTCCGCACAAGGACGAACCGAGATATAGGCTCCACTCTCTCTCCCAAACGCCCTACCCTTGAACTTAGGCTCGCCGTCTAGGTGTGCCCTCCAGTCCGCGATAAAAGTGAGGGAGGAGGTTTTGGCAAGGAGTTCAGTGGACGCCTAGGGATACATGCTCTTGTAGTCGGCGTTGGGTGGAGGGTTGGATGTGACCTTTGTTCGTGCCATGACGAAGGAAGCTAAAAATGGGGAGCCGAGGAGGGGGCGGCATCAAGGCAGGGCGTGGAGGCATCGGGCCTCGGTAACCCAACAGTAAAGATGGACCGAAAAAGGTGGTTTCCAAGACACACTCCAATTATCAGTAAGGGAGAGGCCTAGATCACTAAGCGCCCATGCATGGGGTGTGGACGACACGGTAGGGTGTGCCACTGGGAAAGAGATGACTTGTAAAGGTCACGTCCCAGGGGTGATCTGCATGCATGGCACGTGAATAAGACAGGAAACTCCCAGGGCGGATGACCCAGAGATTCGGTAGGGTAGTCTTACGCACTAGATGGCCCTAAGACTGGGTGATAGTGTCGCTAAAACGCACCTACAGTAAGCTTAAGTCATAGTTAGCAAGAGGGGGAAAGACACTGAAAGGTATATAAAGGGAAGCAACTAGCATAGCAAGGTACGCATTTCTAATGCAAGTAACACACAGAGAATACACAAACAGAGCTCTCAGAAATTAGAGTTTTTGGTGTTTCTTTGCCCGGTGTTTGACTTGAGCGTCAGAGTGCAAACGACCGCGAGGACGCCCTTTGTCTCTTGTGTTTCAGGTGGTTTTGTCAGAGGAAAGGCACACAAGGAGGAGGAATTCTTGGACGCACAACTGTCGTAGAAGCACAAGACGCATTAGGTCAACCGGCAAGAACAATATTGATAAATTTTATTTGGGACATGTTGTATATCAAAACACATTAATATATTTAATTGAGGAGAGAGTACTATGAAGTGACCAAATAATAAGAGTTTGGTTGCGTATTATTTACAAAAGTGATATGAAAAATAATGAGTTTGGATTTTTTTTATATTAATATATAATATATTATTTATTCCAGTTTATCTCTTAGAAAGAGAGAAAGAAACATTGTCCCACATAATTCAATCAATAACTAGTTTATATTTTGCTATGAAAGAGAAAATTTGACAATAAATGTAATCTCTTGGTCATAATGAATCCTTTTTTAACCCGAACGTGGTATATTTAGAAGACTATTTTTATCCTAATAATCAATCATCAATTATAATTTAAGATACACATTAAGCATATATAGATAATTAGAAAATAATGTAAAATAAAATATAAATATCTGTTGTTAATATCTTAGATAGTTTACACTTCACTAGACGGTTTATATTTCACTTGACGGTCTACATCTTATCATAGATCTAATGTTAATAGATTATTCATATATTTTTATGATAAAAAAAAATTTAAGTGCCTTATTTGTTTAAGTGTGATATGATGATGAATGATCTTATAGATAATCATTTGTCTATAGAAAGTCTCAATAATAAGTTTTCTAAATAAATATGAACATTTTGAAATAGTTTTCAACATTTACAAGATTTGAAATTAAATATGGATTATGATCAACGGTCTAATAACAACTTAATAAGTTAACAAACATAGTTATACAAATTTGTTTTAATGACAATTAATTGTCATGTTTTTGAATGATTTTGAATTATTTCCTTAAGTAGTATTGAAGAAAAGCGCTTGGAAGAACCAAATCCAAAGTTTTCATATAAAGTGTGTTGTATAAAGAGACAAAGTTGAAGACGAAAAAACATTGATATATTCAGATACATACATATGAGAAAAATATCACAGCTATCATCTTTTCAAGCTTTGAAGGGTGTCTAGTCTTTTGAGTTGTGTGTTAAACCTTATAATTCTTCATTTTGTGAAGTTATGCCACTGTGAGTTTTATTTATGCTTTCTTTGAAAGTGTCTTTATTCTTTGCGAGCCCTTAGTCTCAGATGAAGATTAAGAAGGTATTACTTGAGAGATTTGTTAACTCGTGTAACCCAAAGATGTTTGTTAACATGTTGTAATAAAGTAATTTGATTAGTGGAACCTCTATAGTAGTTTTCTTGAGGGAAAACTATTGAACAAGATGCTTTGATGTCTCCAAATTCAAGTGGAAAGCTTGAAGACCTTGTTATTGTTGTGTGTGTGTCTAGTTGTTTGTAACTTATTAATTCACTTAAGATGATCCAAGCTCAATTGAATCTTTAACATTTTAAAAAGATAAGTTTTCTAAAAGAAAGTGAAATTTCAATAGGTTGAAATTTCGAATCAACAGGTTGTTTGACACTTAATGGATTTCAAAATGATTTGGAAAAGCTTTGGCTTTGCCTTTGTTGTCAAACAAATTTCACCAGGTTGAAATTTCGAAACAAAAGGTTGTTTGACATTTAGTGGATTTCAAAATGATTTGGAAAAGCTTTGTCTTTGCCTTTGCTGTTAAATAAATTTCAACAGGTTAAAATTTCGAAACAGCAGGTTATTTGACACTTAGTAGATTTTAATGCCGTCAAATAAAAATCAACCGGTTATTTCGAAAAATCAACCGATTGTTTTGCTGAAAACCTTAACAAAATTATGTTAAGTGGTTTTTCTGTTTTAAATGATTCCAACTGCTTTTGGGCTTTTGTTGTAACTGTTTTAACCATTTGATTGAAAGATAAAAAGGTGGTTTTACGCTCCTATACAAGAACTAAGTAAAATAGATCAATCAAAAACAATTTTCAAGTTTTCAAAGAGCTTTTAGATAATCTCAAGTGTGGAGTAGGATTGAGTCTTGTACTCTGATCTTTGATCTTGTGATTTACCCAGGTGTATTCTATTCCCTTCCTTCTTAATAATTGTATTTTTGTACTGGTGTTGCCAAGAACTGTTGTGTGTTCTAGAGGGGATCAAGATCAACATTAATGGTGTGGTTTTTGCCAAGGAGTGGTGTGTGTTCTTGAGGGGTTCAAGATCATCACTCTTGGTGTGTGTAGCTTGTAATCTAGGATTGATTACATAGTGAATTCTCAGTGGTTTTTTAGGACTGGATGTAGCTCAGGTGTTGAGTGAACCAGTATAAACATTTTGTGTGAATCTCTCTACCCTTACACTCCTTAAACTGCTTTAACTTTGCTTTTACATACTACTGATAAAAACAACCGGTTGTGTCTTAAAAACAATCGGTTGTGTCTTAAAAAACACAGGTTGATTTTCTGCATCAAGCTTAAAACAGTTTTATATTTGGCTGGACAGATTTCCCATTGATTAATTCTTCATAGTTTTTCTCTCTACATTCAGTTCTTGCAAAAATCTTTCAAAAACAATTCACCCCCCTCTTGTTTTAGCCCTATAATGTTAGAATATATGGCCTTAAACAAGAGGGGGAGGGGGGGTGAATTGTTTATGAAAGATTTTCGAAAACTTTGAAGGTATAATGAAAGTCAATGAAGAATCACAGACAAGGAAACTATGGAAAACAATGCACAAAGTTGTCTTAGTTGATTTCAATAAAATCAACCGATTGTTTTGGCGATTCAACCGGTTGTTTCTATCAGCAGTTAATAAAAACAACTTAAAACAAATATATGTGAGATTAAGGAAAGAGAGAATCACACAAACATATTTATACTAGTTCACTCTTACACCAAGAGCTACATCCAGTCCCCAGAAACCATTGGGTAATCCACTATGCAATCAAAACCAGATTACAAACACCACACACCAATGTAGTGACCTTGAACCTCTCAAGAAACACACTACCTTTGGCAAACCACACCAACAGTGTTGATCTTGAACACCTCAAGAACACACAACACTCCTTGGCAACACAAATACATAAATACAATAATCAAGGAAGAAGGGAATAGAATACACCTAGGTATTACAAAGCTTAAAGTTCAGAATTACAACCTAATCCTATTCCACACACTTAAGAATGATCCAAAGCTCTTTCAAATCTTGGAAAAATTATTTTTCATAAACTCTTTTTCTTACTCCAAGATTAGGAGCGTAAAACCACATTTATATAGACCAACCAAGTGGTAAAAAAACATTTAATAAAGGAGCTAAGGTAGTTAGGATCATTTAAAACATATTAAAACCACTTAACAAAATTATGTTAAGGTTTTTAGAAAAACAATCGGTTGTTTTGTCGAAACAATCGGTTGAATTGACTTGACAGCACAGTCAAGCTTTTCCAAACCTTTTCAAAAACTACTAAGGTAAAACAACCTATTATTTCGAAATTTCAACCTGTTGAAATCTCAACAGCTTTTTATAAAACCCATATTTTTAAAAGATTAAAGATTCAAATGAACTTGGATCCACTTAAGGAGTGAATTAACAAGTTTCAAACAACTAGGCACACACACAACAACAGCAAGGTCTTCAAGCTTTCCACTTGGATTTGGAGACATCAAAGTATCTTCTTCAACAATCTCCCCCTATTTGATGAAGGCAAATCCTTGGTTTGTTTGTGATGTGCTTGTGATGTTTTGTTTGAATTTGTTAGTACCTACAAAACATAATTTGTGCATGTACCAGAAGTAATCATATCCATATATCATTAGCACCACAGAATCAGTTTTCACTAGGTGATTCTCATAAGGAAAACCATCAAAATCAGTGTGAAAACAAGTGAAAACAAGGTGCAAAGCAGAGTTATGTAGCAGTTAACTAAATCATATTAACCTTGTTTTAAAGCAGACATGTAGCATATACTTAGCAGCATACAAACCATATAATTCTCCCCCTATTTGTCTTCACAAATAGAATAGAAGAAAGGGTAAAAACAAAATTAAGAAAGACCAGAATACCAGCATATGTAGCAGCACCATTGCAGCATCAAACCTGTGATACCATATCAAAATTGCAACAAAAGTCTATGATGTATCAGAGTTATGGCAGCAGCAGAATCAAAGTATCATAGACCCCAGAAATTTCAGCAAGGAGACCATAGTTTCTCCCCCTATCTTTTCTTCATCCAGTAGTACCCAGCAATGGAGTACTTCAAAAGGTTCATCTTCAAGTTGGTCAAATGATTGCTCAAGAGGTGGATTTGGTAGAAATATTCTCTCTTCTGTTAAGAGCAAAGCTTCCATACGTTCCAAAGATACATTCACAAATATTCATCAACCCCATGACCACCAATGTGGTTGGCATTCATAAAAAGCTTTAAATTTCAAGGAAAACAAAGAATATATCTCTTTATGATCTAATTAAGAAGCACAAAGAATGCATATTTGACTCATAATGGGTTATGAAAGAAAATGAACAGTTGTAATCATGCAAAAGAAATCATAACAGCTTTATTCATATGTGTCAGAGGTAAAACAATCAGTTGTTTCGTGAAAACAATCGGTTGTTTTTCTGAGACAAAAAGAAAATGTTATTTTTCAAAGCAAAATATTTTTCAAAGTGATGGGAAATGCATAATGAAATACATTCATACATTTGCATTACCTCAACATGTTTAGAAGTTCATTTGGTCTTATGAAGCCAAAAGCGTAGGATAAACATATACAACTTACTTTACATAGATCATGAATTTTGACTTGTCAAGAATTTGAGTAAGGTGTATGCTCTTGAACCATAAGCATCACTTTGATTATTCTTCATCATAGAACCTGTACTTGAAAGGTCCTGCAACACAGAATTGATGCATATACAAAGCAAGTATAGAAGCAAGATAATAAGACACACACAAACTAGTTTTCTGCATATACAACATTAGCAGAAAAAGTGAAGTGTTCAAGTGCTTTCAAGTGCAGAATAGCAACAACATAATGCACAATTTTAAAGCTATCTATACAACCAAATCAAGCATAGACTTCTCCCCCTATTTGTTCTCACAAATAGACAATGAGAAGGGTTGTAGAAAGCAGAAATCAGAATGATAATACAGTAGACCAGTAATACAAACAATGTTGACATTTCAAGAATAGAACATGACATAGAGCTTTCAAAAAAACAAGTGGATATAATATTTTATTATCAGATTCTAAGGCACATTCAATGTATATTTGTCCAAAAGCAAGATTTGAAAAATAGGAATGGTTTAATCATGCATAAGCAAACTTGACAACATTATACAAAGCTGTCAGAGGAAAAACAATCGGTTGTTTTACTGTGACAGAAAAAGAACATTTTTCATAACCAAAAATTACCTTTTAAATTGATGAAAATGCAGTATGCAATTTATTCATACCTTTTCACAAAGAATCCCAATAGATTCACCAAAAAAGAAGACTTTGAGATGTTCATATGGTCACAAGGCACACTTACATAAATTGAGAAATAAAAACACACATACTCTCTATTCTTGAAGTTTCTCTTTTGACCAACCACTATGAATTTGCCAAGGATGTCTCTTGACATTCAGAGAACCTTGCAAGACATATATGTTGATCAAGTATGATCAAGTGCTTTGAAGAATTCAAATCCAAGGTGTTTGATGAAAGACTGGTGTTGGTGTTGTGTTTGGGTGGGATCTGGGTAGAATAAAGTGTGATCCACTCCTTTGTTGAATATAAAACTGATGTGAATTAAAACCTTTTTTAAATTAAGTGTTTTTCCAACTAAGTGAAAAACAACCTGTTGTAACCGATTGTTTTACTCTTAGGAGTTTTTGAAAAAGGTTGAAAGGTGTTGGTTTGGTTGACTTAACTGTTAAGCCAAAACAATCGGTTATTTCGTGATTTCAACCGATTGTTTCTTTGAAAATCGTAACAAAATTCAGTTTTGAATGGTGAATCTATTTTAGATGTTTTCTAACTAAATACGCTCCTTCATTAATTGCTTTTACCAATCTTTGGAAAATATAAATGATTTGTTTATGTTTTCAAATAAGTAAGAAACAACTTTGAGAAATTCAGTTTGACAGATTTTATTTTAAGATTTGAGATTCACATCAAGCTTTGGATTTTCAAGAGAGAGTGGAATAGGATTGCAATTGTATTCAATTCAGATTGAACTATGATCAGGTGTAATCCTTTCTAAACCTACTATATTTCTGGTGTTGTGTTGCCAAAGAGTATTGTGTGTTCTTGAGGTGTTCAAGATCAATACTCTTGGTGTGGTTTGCCAAAGATAGTGTGTTTCTTGAAGGGTTCAAGGTCACTACTTTGGTGGTTTGTGTTTTGTAATCTGACTTGATTGCTTAGTGGATTACCCAGTGGTATTTTGGGGACTGGATGTAGCTCTTGGTTTAAGAGTGAAGCAGTATAAGTTGTTTGTGTGATTCTCTCTTACCCTGAACTCTTTTTAATTTTGTTTTATACTTAACTTAAATAAACAACCGATTGTTTCAAATAAACAACCGATTTTTTTTCTGTGTATTGCTGCATAATTGCTTGAGTTCTTGGCTAACTTGATTCCTGCTCTGGATTTATACGAAGAATTTCATTAAACCTGGAAAAAGTTTTCAAAAACCCCTTTTAAACAATTCACCCCCCCTCCTCTTGTTTAAGGCCATATATTCTAACAATATACAATTGAAAAGTGTAGGTACAAAGGTTGAATTTGTTCTTGATGTTCTTCCCTTTAGTAGTCATTCTTCAAGCTCAAAGGTGATTTCTGCCCGCCAAAAATCCCTACAAGAAAGGTTAAGAAGCAAGATTTGGTCGCCTTATAAATTTGGGTCCAATGATGTTAGTAGGAGCCCTAGGAACCTTAGAAACCTTAGGAACCCATTTCAAAATACCTTTAGGAACGGAAAACTTCCTAATATTGCATAATCTAACTGAGTGGCATCTCTTGATGCAATAAAAACATGTAACAACTGGTTGTTTCAATTTTTCAATCGGTTGTTTTTCTGACAGTTTTGAAAAAACTTTGAAAACTCAATTTTCTTGCTCTGTGGATTAAAACCTAAACCCGTTTTTCCAAAAACACAATTTTGAGATGTCAAGATAGTCTCAAAGTTAGATTTACCTTTTGAAAGCCTATCCACAGTTTTCACAAGGTAGTGAACCTTCTTTTCAAGAGATTCACAATTTTCACAAACAAGTGAGTCACACTTGCAAGAAGAGTTCTTGTAAAGCATTTCTAGATTCTCAAAATCAGTTTTTGAATTCTCCAACTCTTCTTCTAGTGCCTTGACTCTATTTTCAAGCCAGTTATTCAACCTTTTTAACCGGTTGTTCAAGATTTCCAATCGGTTAGCTTCCTCATGTGTTTCTTTAAAAGTTAGAAGAAGTTTACTATAATTTTTAGCATTTAAAGAAGTACAAGAACTTACACTACTTGCATCATCTTCTTTCTTGGTCATCAAACACACATTGGCTTCTTTTTTATTTTGCTTTCTTTTCCTTCTTGCTTGACTTCTTCTCCTTGCTCTCTTTATTTCATTGGTTCCCTCATGAGTTACTTCAAGTGTATCCCACATCTCCTTAGCAGATCCACATTTTGAGACCCTGAAAAA
>Ga0123342_1005748_pt1 | contig 17724 bp, 7 predicted proteins | sample Turbeawhitnodule_FD_89960 | JGI IMG/M metagenome (GOLD analysis project Ga0123342, IMG submission 89960) | Root nodule microbial communities of legume samples collected from Mexico - Turtle bean Mexico white nodule | ecosystem: Host-associated > Plants > Roots > Nodule | place: Mexico: Nepantla...
AAATATGGTTTGGAAAGGGATTTGGACAGCAGTGGTTAGATGCATATGGGACCAAAGGAATTCGGTGGTGTTCAAGCAAGGTGTTGTGGATGTGGAGGAGATTTTTCAAAAGGTACAGTTAAAGTCCTGGTTATGGGTAAAGCACCAGTCTTCTTTCTTCTCTTATTCCTTAGTGGACTGGATTTTGAATCCAATCCCCTGTATAAAAAGCATTAAGTAATTGGGGCTGGTAGGTATTGTTTCAGCTGGGAACGTCGGGCCTGTTTAACCTCTGTGGGGCACGTGTGCAGTTATGAGAACTTGGTTTTCTGTGCTGGAGGATGCTCAAATAGGTGGGGATGGAAGGGCTGTGGGTTTTGCTCTTAAATAAATGAATTCTAGTCCATGGGATCTGAGTTAGTTGTGGAACAGGTGCAGACAATAGGCCGAAGTGATTGGGGTACATTAGAGGAATTTCTCGGATTTATACAGAAGGGTGGTTTGACCACAATGAGCACAAGTTAGTGGCATAGGACCAGTAAGAGGAGATGAAGTTATGGGGTTGCTGTTTGGGTTTGCTGGGGCTGCAGAGGTCCCGTAATGGGATGCATAGACGTTGAGCCTAGGTTTGTAATAGGTGGGATGCTGTTGACGTGAGGAATGGTGAGGAATGGAGAGGTAACTTATATAACAGCTAGGATTTTTTGGTGTAGATTGACAGGGAGGAGCACCAACCATGAAGAATCAGAATTGGAGAAGTTCTGGAAAATCCTGCTGCTGGTGCATAAACAAGAGCAGGAACTTTATCTGTTTCTTTTTTTCTTTGTCTTAGGAACAAATCTTATGTCTTTGGTTGAGTAATTGAAAGCTTCTCCATGCTTTTAGTTCTCTGGATTGTAATTGAGTATTTGAGATTTGTATAAGAGTTGGGACACCCCTCAAGTGTCCCGTTTTTATTCATTAATTCATTGCTGATCAAAAAAAAGTTGTGTATCAAAGCAATATGTTGACCCACGCATAATTTTGAACTTTACACGTTATCCTTATTTTGAGATAAAAATAAATTTTGTGAGGGAAAGGCAAGACATAAATGTTCTTAACTCTTTTTAAATATTCATCTTCTGTTTTGGCTTTAAAATATTATTCTTTTAACGAAAAATAAGACAATTTTATTCTTAACTTGTAATATAAATGTTTTGGTGGTAATATCTATGGTCATGGGTTAAACCATACTGATGTGTAATAAAATAAAATTGATACCATTTTTTTCTCCAAACTGAAATGAATGTTACATTCAATTATAAATTTTAAAATTTTTATCTTTTATAATTTTTCAGATGTTTCAATTTAAAAAAACACAAAAAAATGCATTTAACAAGGGTTTGAACAACTTTCACGGAGGTTTACAAGACTGTTAAAAAATAATTGTTATTCTAGAGATTAAAAAAAAACAAAACGTTGGTAGCACACTCTATAGGAATTAAAATCGTCAGAAACGTTAAATATAATCTCAATAAAAATAATTTTTTTTTACACTATCCTAAAACATATTACAAAAAATTATCTAATCTATTTAGAAACATGAGTTAATTAATTATTTTAAATGATAGAATTATTTTATTTTTAAATGAATTTGGAAATTACAAATACTATAATTGAATATTTTAGGTCCTAAATAATTATCCGTAAAACTTATTTTTTACAGAAATCAATTATTATTATTTTAAACTATCGATTATTATTTAAGATAATTAGATTCTATTTATAATAATTAAGTATTCTAGTTACAAGAATTAAACATGCTGTAGAATAATAAATTATTAGTGTAAGTTAACGCTAACAAACAGAAGTCAATTTAAAAAATAGTATCAGATTTGTCACACATATAGTAAACTCTATAATTCGTATGTGTTAATTTACTAGTGTATGTTATTGAACCCTGACTTTATGTAGTGTGGGAAAGGTAGCAAAACGGGTAGTCTGGTCCGACCCAACCAATCACTGGTTTTCAATTTTGCTTTTATAATTTTTTTTAGATTTATTTATTTTATTGTAGTAATTGATATCGTTTTTTGATAATAAAAATGTAAGAAGAACAATAAAATTGGATTAAACTTATTGTTATAATAAAAAATTAATGTTTAACAAAATAAAGTAAATATTAATAATACTTCAATGAATCAAGTTATGTATAAATAAATTAATATAAATAAAGTTCTATATAAAATATTAACCATCATCATTTTTTATTACAAAAACATGACATTCCTATTTAAGAGTGTAAAAAATAAAGAAGGGTAGGCTAGTGGGTTGGCAGGCTACCTTACCTTGTCTCGCCTGTGGTCCGATAAATTGGCGGGTTAGACATGTCAGACTAATACGAGTTGACAAATTTAAAAGATTGACCCTTTGCGAGTCGATCCTCCAAGCTCAGTCCACCTTGTCATCTCTAAACATGGACTAAACAAGTGTAAATTAATCACTGATTTTTAAATTAATTTTTAATTAAATCAATTTAGTATTGCTCAAGTGGACTGTAGTATGTTTTATTTTAAAAATTATTGTCAATGCGAAATGAAATTTATTTTTAATATTAATTTAATTTGTATCAGTGTGACCAACACGGATTACTGTAATTTAAAAAAAAAACATTCTCGTACAACGTCTCCATCTTCAACAAAATTAAACACAAACAAAAATAGACAATTTTCTTTTGTGACAAGAGATGAATGTGGATAAAGGACATAAGTGTAAATAAAGAAAATGGGTATGAATAATGGAGATGAGTGTGGATGAAGAAGATGTGTGCAGATTAAAAATGTGGATCAATTTTCAGTCTTTAAAAATAATGAAGAAGATGTTGATCAATTTTTAGTCTTTAAAAATATATTTTTGGGAGACAACATATACTGATTTTATTAAATACAATGATTAAATTATTAAAGAGGAACTAAATCTAAAAAGTATAATACTTTTTAGTGAATGAAACAATTTTTACATGAATAAAACATATTTTAAAACCACTAAATTTGTGATGTTAGATTTTCGTACCTTTTTAGTGTAGTTTTTTTTTGCATTATTAATAAATTAAAAGCAATGCAGATATATATTTTAAAATAATTATTAATTTTATCATACTATAATTGGATTATGGTATAAAAATATTTGCACTTCTTGAAGTAAAATAAAATATCTTAACAAATAATTGTTTCATTATATAAATCAGATTTTATTACAGTATAGTGCCTGTTATAATTTAGTCCTAAAGCAACTTGCACCACTGATTTAATTGTTTTTTGTTTTTATGAGATGTTGCAGATGGAGAGTACTAATTAAACTCTTACACAGTAGTTAAAGATAAAAAAAAATTCATTTCCAAACTTTTTGTATGAAATCCATCTTTCATTTTCTTTAAAAAGCATACATGTTACCTTGTGCTTGCTAAGATATATTAAATCATATTCCTTTCTCCAATCTTGTTTTCTCTGAGAATATAATTAATGTGATATCTCTCCTATTGTGAGAAGAGGGAAAAGCAAAATGGTAACACGCTAAACACCTTAATGAACTTACAAATACTAAACCATTCATGAGTTCTTTATTCTGACACTTAAGTTGTTATTATGTGATGCGAAAAACACACGCGAAAGCAACACACACAATTACAAATCAATTGCAGAAAATAAACAACACAAGATTTAACGTGGTTCGGTCGTCAACTGTAACCTACATCCACATGGGCAACTATTAGGTTTTCATTTCTGTTCTATTGCACGCCAATTACAAGTACAATGATATCTTTAAATAGAAATTATAAAGGGGACACAATGATTAATCCCACTCACTAAACATGAGTTTAGTCAGCCCAACCCAATTGATCCTGCCTTCATACCCAACTATCTCCCACTTGAAGTCACGGAACAATGTTCACCTGCGCTTCAACTATGTACATGTACTTCTGTAATCGGTCAACGAAACTCAATGTTCCACCTCTAATTGCCACCAACCTTCTTAATCATTTTGAAGACTTCGTTAAAACTCCCCTGAGTTTCAACACGTCAGTCATTGACCCGTTCTCTATTCCTACCAGCTTCCACTTGCAAGAACTGCTGGATCCTGGAACAACCTGAGAACAAACACTCTCCATATTCAACAAGAAATTTTTTGGAGAAGTTTCAACTGCTGGAATACTGGTTCTCCTAACCCACTATCGTCTAGGAACCTCAGCTGAAGCACGACCCGTGCTCCCACTGCCATAAGTACCTCTGACTAGTCTACCTTAACCTTTCCATGCTCGTTCATCCTGAATCTGACCTGTGGCTCTGGGTTTCTCTCTTATAAAGACAACCCTCTTCTCCCCACAAGATTCTGTGAACCAGACTTTATTTATCTTCTGAATTGGGATGGTCACTCCCTCAGACACGGTAATCCGACCATATACAACGAACCTCTCTTTCTTCCGCAGACCATGACAAGATTTCCCTTGACGACCTTCAATTGCTGATTTCCGAACTTCACTTCATGTCCTTGTTTATCCAACTGCCTAATAGAAATCAAACTTTTCATCAAGCTTGGAACAACTATGACATCCTTCAAAGTTCAGAAACCAATTGGTGTCTTCAACACTATGTCACCCATGCTCGTAACATCAAGAGTTCTGTTGTCTGCTAGTCTTACCTTTTCAAAGTCTCCAATAACTAGATTCTGCAAAGCTTCATTGCTCTGGGTAGCATGAAATGAAACACCAGAATCCATGACTCAGGAATCCACACTGCTATTCGCGCAACAGACTAAAAGGTCTTCGTCCACGAAGTCTTCTGCAATGTTGACTTGTTTATCATTTGGGCATTGATTCCTAAAAGGCCCCACCTCCTTGCAGTTCCAACATGTTACACTTGAGCAATCCTGAGTTTTTGACTGACTTCTTCTTTTGTTCTTGCTCCCAGTATCTCTGATATTTTTCTTACCTCTGATGACATATAGCTATTCACTAGATGATTTCCCAGAACTCCTTCTTCAGAAATCCTCGCTAAGAATGAGATCACGAATCTTCTCAAAAGTGAATCCATCGAATCCCGCTGAACTGGTAACTGTTGTAATCATTCCGGACCAACTGTCAAGCAATGACAATAGCAGTAGTAAAATTTGAACTTCATCATCGAACTTAATGCCCACTGACGTAAGTCTGGCTAAGATCGAATATTGCACTAGTGTAAAAAGAAGAAAATGATACTCTTTATTTAGTGCGGCTTTTGCGCTACCCGCTTTCGTAAAAAACGTGGTGCCATTTTTGAAATTATTTTGATTTACAAATGCGGCTATTTGTATAGCCGCATTCGTAAATCAAAGAGTTTTCATTTACGAATGCGGCTACTTGTATAGCCGCCCTTGTAAATCAAAGCGCTTGATTTACGAATGCGGCTATTTGTATAGCTGCACTTGTAAATCATAGCGCTTGATTTACGAATGCGACTATTTGTATAGCCACACTTGTAAATCAAAGCGTTTTGATTTACGAATGCGGTTTTACCTTTAGCCTCATTCGTAAATCCTTTTTTACCCTAAATTTTGAAGCGTGTCACGTACAATTTCATACTTTCTTTCTCGTCTTTGCCTTTGTTTCGCGTTCGCGCTCTGAATTCGTCTCCTTCTGCTGCATCTGCATTCCATTTGTGTCAATGTAAGTTTCTTGAGCTCTCTTTCTTCCTCTTCATCTTCACAAATATATGTAAATCAAAGATGTTTTCGTTTTTCTTATATATGTTTTTTTTCTTGCATTGGTGGTCTCGAAGCACTGTTTCGTTGGCTGGCATTCGTTTTTCTTACATTGTTTGGTTTCTTGCATTGCTCATTACTCTTTCAATGTCTTCGTGGGTTCTTGTGGGTTTTTTTGTTTGCTCCGTCGTTGCTTCCCTGTCTGCCGCCGCTTCTGCTGTCGCCGCCGTTGTTGGCGCTCCTGTGACTCTTCATCAACGTTGCCTTCACACAAGATTGACGATGTTATAAATTTTTTTAATTTTTTTTAATGATTTGGCATATACAAGTGCGGCTAAAGAAAATAGTCACACTTGTAAATGGTATTTATAAATGCGGCTATATAGCCGCATTTGTATTTCTTGATTTACAAGTGCGTGTTGATCAAATGTGGCTATAAAATCGCATTTATAAATTCGAAATAGCCGCCCTAGTTTTATGGTTCTGCACCAGTGTTGATGTGCTCAGTAACTGAACTGTCATAACTCCGTGCCGCAACGAAAAAATAGCCACACATCGCGCCTAGCACCTCACTGTCACTACTGTACTAGTAGAAAAATGTACGCGCCACCCTGCGTCTTCCATCACTGCCATCGCACTGCACCTCCGTGTCGTCTCGCTCACCGCAAACACCTGCATCTGTTCGTCGCGAAACGCGATCCGCCACTGCACAGGCGCTCTCCGCCGCACTGCCTGGAATCGACCCTACTACGAGCAAGCCACCTACACAACGTCGTAAGTCGCCACCACTTCGGTCGCGACCCACACCACTTCACGTTGCACCGCCTACTACGCGCACCTACCACGAGTCGCAGGTCTGGGATGTCGCGAATCCTAGGTTACCCTAACTTTGGGACGTCGTTGCAGCCCCTATGAATCCCTAGCTTTGGGACGTTGTTGTCGCCTCTGCGAAACCCTAACTTTGGGACATTGTTATAGCCCCTGTGAAACCCTAGCTTTGGAACATTGATGCCGCCTTTGCGAAACCCTAGCTTTAGGACACTACTGCAGCTCTTGCCAAACCCTAGCTTTGGGATGTTGTTGCCACCTTTATGAAACCCTAGCTTTGGGACGCTATTGCAGCCCCTACGAAACCCTAACTTTGGGACGTTGTTGACGCCCTTGCGAAATCCTAGCTTTGGAACATTGTTGTTGCCTCTGTGAAACCCTAACCTTGGGACACCGCTGCAGCTGCAATTTTCACGTGTCGTCGGTTAATTTCTGCTGATTGAATCTCTAGTGTGTAAACGAACCAAGCTTTGATGTCACTTGATGGGAAAAACGCACACGGAAGCAATACACACAATCACGAATCAACTTCAGAAAATAAACAACACAAGATTTAACGTGGTTTGGTTGCCAACTACAACCTACATCCACACGAGCAACTATTAGGTTTTCATTTCTGTTCTGTTGCATGCCAATTACAAGTACAATGATCTCTTTAAATAGAAATTATAAAGGGGACACAATGATTAAGCTTACTCACTAAACATGTGTCTAGTCAGCCCAACCCAATTGGTCCTAGCTTTATACCCAACACCATGTTCTTTCTTCCACTTTCTAGTCTTTAAATCAATTGGGAAAATATTTTGTGAACACTCCAAATCTCATTTACACCAAGAGAAAGATAAAATAAAAGAGAGAAAAGTGATAAATGTAACTCACGGTAGAAAAAAATAGAGATAAAGTTAAATAGGTGTTTACAATATTAAGTTGTCCATATATCATGTTGAATCAACTAATCACTTGGAACGCGTGGTTTGACACATTGCTTCTCTTCTCCTTTCTTGTGCAAGCACATTAATAGAATCTGAAATTTAAGCTCTATACACAAAGTGCTTTGTAGCAAACATGAAGAAGATGAAATTCAGAAAGTTTAGAACGCGAAAAATGCGTAATGGTAATCAAGATGAAAAGCATTCAGGTTGTTCAAAACCCATCTTTTGTGGCCATTTTTCAGGGTGATGTCTGCTGGCTAATCATTTGAGTGACGTGGTGCAATTAACAAGACCTAATTTTCCTTTTTATATAATATTTTTTACATATTACCTTGATTTGTACATCTAAATATTATTAGTTGTAAGAAGCAGACAATAAATTAAAATAAAAGATACATAGTAAATAAATAATAAAACAACAAAATTAAGTAGTTGTACATAACTTTGAGAAATCAATGTAGCCATTTTATCACAATAATTCATGCAGTTCTTAGTGTTCTTAACCTTACAAGGAAAATAATGTTCCTTAATTATAAAATAATCTGGTATTATCGATCAGATTACTTTACTACAGTCCAACAAAATATTTAGAATTACCAGCACATTTGTATGTATATTGAATATAAATTATTAACGTTGTTTATATTATTTTACTTTAAAGTTGTAAATTTTATTCTTTGTTTTTATTATGAATATTACATTCAATCATAAATATCAAAACTTTAAAATCTTTGTTTTTTTATAATTTTGTATCGTTTATTAATAAAACTAATGGGATTCAGAAATCGTCAAAGATAATGGGAGTTTAGAAACTACTGGAAGTAACGGGAGGTTGAAAACTGTCAGAAATAATGAGAGTTTAGAAATCGTCGAAAATAACAGTGGTTTTTAAACCACTAGAAATAACGGGGGTTTATAAACCGTTGAAAGTAATAGAGATTTTGAAACTGCCAGAAATAACGGGGGTTTTGAAACCACCAGAAAGTAATGATCATTCCAGGGGTTAGTAAAAACTGTCAGTAATCCATTAGCTACGTTGAATCTTCTAAGGAAAAAATAAACCGCGGGTAATGCATTTTAGCGGGGGTTAAAATTGCCGAAAAGGCTAAATATAACACCTGTTAAAATTCATTTTTCTTGTAGTGAATTTGCTATATTGGATAAACTTGCCGTGAAGGAACTTGGAGGTATAGGCTATTTTATTCTTTGTTTTTATTATGAATATTACATTTAATCATAAATATCAAAACTTTAAAATCTTTTTCGTTTATAATTTTATATCGCTTTAAAAAAATAAATGAAATAGCTAGAAATAACAAAGTTATGTATATTATAAAATTCAACCAATTCAAAAAACAACAAATGAAATTAACGGGGTAATGAAACTACTGAAAGTAATGGGGTTCAGAAATCGTTAAAGATAATGGGAGTTTAGAAACTACTAGAAGTAACGGGGATTGAAAACTGTCAGAAATAACGGGGATTTAGAATTCGCCGAAAATAATAGTAGTTTTTAAACCACAAAAAATAACGGAGGTTTACAAACCGCGAAAATAATAGGAATTTTTGAAACTGCCAAAAATAACGGGGGTTTTGAAACCACCGAAAAGTAATAGTCATTCTAAGGGTTAGTAAAATTGTTGGTAATCCATTAGCTATGTTAGATTTAGCGGGGGTTAAAAATGCTGGAAATGCTAAATATAACACCTGTTAAAAATCATTTTTCTTGTAGTGAATTGGCTATATTGGATAAACTTATTGTGAGGGAATTTGGAGGTATAGGCTTCAGGTAGATTCATTCAAATTAATTTAAACTAAGAAAAAAAAAATTATTCAAATTAACCAACATTGTAAAACAAATAAAATAGCTTAAATACATAATAAATAAACACATGCATAAATACTCATTCAACTCAACTAGTACACAAACAAAAGTATATTTGAAAAAAAAAACATACTTGGAAAAGAACACAAAAAGTTGATGGATGAAAATAAAGATGTGACTGACCTCCTTTCTCAAAGAATTCACACTAAGAAAATACCTTAAAACACCATATAAAATTAAAAAACCAAACAAAAATTATTTAAAAACCTAAAATTGAAAAATTTGAAAAAAAATAACATAATCGATTATGGTTTCCCTTAAAATATAACCATATCGATTATGAACAGTTTCAACAACATAATCGAATATGTTTTGCCTTAAAAAACAAACACAATCGATTATCTACACATTTATAACAACATAATCAATTGGTTATGCATTGTGCATAATCAATTATGAACTATTTTTTATGGATTAATCGATTATGTTACATGTGTTTTCATATGTTTAATTGGTTATGTTGCTTTAAATATGTAAAAGCATATCTCACTCTCTTCAAAGATCGCTGATAAAAAAAAAACTTTTTTCGAAGATCAAGCTAAAATTGGGCACCAAAGCTACTCCCTCACCACACTAAGAACAACTACTCATTTGCACTCTAGACCCTCACACGATGCAGATGAATATCTTAAACCATATGCTTAGATAAATGAATATCTCACACCTCTACTACCCAATTTAATGAATCCAACCCTAAACTCATCTATCCATCTACAACATTGAACTCGGTCAAGGTCAAGGTCAAGATTCCCTGTGTGAGGAGTCATGAATCTCTCTTACATGGACTATATGTATGCATGTAGAAAACCTAAAGAAGCCAGTGTATGGTGAAGTCATGTGTAAGAAAAATGAATTTTGGTAGGACAAAAATGTAATTTTCACACTATCCCCATGGCTTTCTCTTTTGTGATTCATTGTGCTTCATTGATCTCTGCTGAGGTGAGAATAAACCCTCCTCCCTCCATTTCCACGCCCTCACATCCCTCTAAATTCACAGAAACAAACATGGGGTGCATCCTTACAATAGTACACCCATAAACAAACACATTGTTAATTTTGCTATGATATGGAAGCAAAAGGACCAACCAAGATACTATGGTTTCAAAAATGAAATGACATGATCTCATTTTTTTTTTTAAAAAGTTGAGGAGAACATTAGATATAAAACAAATATGGATAAATAATTTTAAAGATGAAGAGCTGTAAATATAAACATTAAATAAAACTGAGTAGAAAGTTAGATATAAGGATATTTCTTCTTCCATCCCCAATAAATTTCTCCCTACACTCTATCAATTTTGGAAAATACTGTTTTATCTTTTTTTTAAATGACTTACGAATTGTTTTTTTTAGAATATTTCCAGAACATGTTTTTCATAATTCATAAAATACTCCCGGAAAATGTTTTCTAAAATAGAATTTTCAGAATAAACTTTCTGAAACCTATTATATACGTTCCGAAATATGTTTTCCAAAAGAAGTTTTTCAAAGTATATTCAAAAAGAGCTTTCCAAAATGAGGACGAATCAAATGGAGCATTTTAGTCATTTCACCTTATTGATTGACTGAAGGAAAAAATTTTGATGGGATACAAAAAAAAAAAAAAATCCTAGATATAATGACAAACTGACTAAATAAAATAAACAATTCAGATTTTCAAGGATTACTTGTTTCAGCAAGAAAATTATGTCGTGTAAATAACAAAGTGATAAATAAAAATTTGCATCACATAAACTTGTGTGATAATTCTAAATTAAAAGTATAGACTATTAAATTAAGAGAATTTGATTCATAACCAAATATCAAAGGTAATTGCATATTAAATAAATAAGAAGAATAAGATGCTTGAATTTTGGGATTTAAACAAACAATACGAGCTTAATTCAAATGAATGCGATTATTGAGGTTTAACTTGATTAAATTTCTTAACATTCAATTATTGTATTTCTCATCCAATCAATGTCCACTTGTCGATAAGTCACAAAGTTATTATAACATTAAACCTTAAATGAGAGAATTTATGTCTTTTTATTTCACTATTAATTCCCTAAATTAACATGTTAAGTTATTTTCTTTAAAAGAAAAAAAAAATTTAAATATTAATTTAGAAATTATTATATAAATTTTTATTAATGATATAAATCACTTTAAATATAAATAATATGTTAGTTTCTAAATTAATATCTAATTTAGTAAATATAGTGACTAATTACTTTTAGTATATGAATTTAGTTGATATTTAATTATTTTTTTAATACAATTTTAAAGATGAAATGAGATATTTTAAATACTAAATATTTAGTTTTGAATTTAATATTCATCGTATGGACTTTAGTGAACATTCCTATTTTGAATTTTGTTATTTTTTTTTGGAAGTTTCTATTCTTGATTTGTATTGCATTGATTTGGTTGTTAAACTTGAGATTAATAATTTAAGTTTATTATTTTTATGTTTTTATATGCTGGTATTTCATCAAAATGAAAATTTATAAACATATTGATAATAAGATATTTATCTTTCACTATAATCAAAACTCTATATAAATAAATTCCTTTTGTACATATTATTTTAAATGTCAATTTACTCAACACTTATATTACTACAAGAAATTTGCTATTTACATACAGATTTTTACATACGGATCTGGATCCGTATGTAAAGTGAACATTACATACGAATTTTACATATGAATTTGGATTTGTATGTAAAGTGAACGTTACATACGAATCCAAATTCGTATGTAAAGTGAACGTTAAATATAGATTTTTACATACGGATTCAGATCTGTAGGTAAAGTGAGCGTTACATACGGATTTTTACATACGGATTCAGATCCGTATGTAAAGTGAGCATTACATACGGATTTTACATACGAATCTAGATCCGTATGAAAAGTGAGCATTACATACGGATCTGATCAATATGTAAAGTAAGTGTTACATACCGATTTTTACATACAGATCTAGATTCGTATGTAAAGTGAGCATTACATATGGATTTTAACATACAGATCCATATCCATATTAAAGTAAATGTTACATACCGATTTTTACAAACGGATCCAGATGCCTATGTAAAGTGAACATTACATACGAATTTTTATATACGGACTTGAATTCGTATAGTTCTTGATGGGAATTAAAAGTAATGAACAAACTATAATAAATAAAAAATAAAACTATAAAAGAAAGTCATAGGGAATTGAAATAATTTTAAGATTTATTACGTTGTTAGAATTAAATTAGAAAAGTAATTTGAGTTAAATTATTTTTTATTTAATTAAAGAAAATTATAATATTAAAATTAAAAAAATGAAAAAAAAATATAAATATAATATCAATAATAATATTCATATTGATTGTCTCCATCTAAATCATATTAGAATTAAAATTATTAATATTTTTATTAATATTAATATTAATAATAACAATATTAATAATATTGACAATAATTAATAATATTAATAATATTAAAAATAATTAAAAATATTAATAATATTGAAAATAATTAATAATATTAATAATACTAATAATATTAATAATACTAATAATATTAATATTATTAATATTATTAATAAATAGGAATTTAATATTTTTGTATTAGTCTTTATAAGTCTTTAAAATTGTTTCTATAATTTTATAATTAGAGACATTTTATGAACATTATTTTTTTATTACTTAGATTATTTATTTGTGCCTAATTAATGGATGGACCAAATAGTGTTATTTTTATCTTATGAATAGGTTTGTGTTGACTTTTGTAATTAGTTTAAGATCATTTTGGGAAATGAGGTTTGTGCTTTGAGAGAGAAATTATTTTTGGTTTGTGTATAACTTTTGATTCTTGTATATTTAAATTACTAATTTAAGGTAACAAATCTTTCTTGACTTATTAATTATTCACGATTGTGATAATTCTATCACTTGATTTCCTTCCACATTTCTAATCGTTCGGTAGAAATTATAAAAAATAATCCAATCTCCCTAATCCTTAATTAGGCGCTCATCATATAATAAGTGATTTTATATCAAATATTATATTTCATATTACATGTATTTTTTTATGAACAATGTTTACTCTTATAAAGGGCTACAAAAAGTTATCAATTAGTTAAAAGTAATAAAATCTAACTAACTAAATAGATGTAAACATATGACTATTGATTCACCATGACCAGAGGTTGGGTCAACAAACAACCTATTAACAAATAGTGTCTAACTATCAGATGAATTCACTACTTGACATATCCTAAAAAGAGTTCAGTACACCAAAATTTACAAGATTGTTAGAATGAAAAACATATTCCAGATTAATTGTTTCAAAATTACATTTTTTTTTTCAGAATTGTCAATTATATAACTATGGATTGTATTATTTAGAATACAATTTTTTTTTCTAGATCATAAAATCTCGAAGGTTTGTTTAACATTTATAGAAAGTCTAATTAAAAAATAATACAAAAAATAAAAATATAATTTTTTTATCCAAATTATGAGAGTCACTGAAAATGGTGGAGGACACGAGGCGAAAACATAATCAAACTTATATAGTAACTTTTTTTTTTATCAACAATGAATAAATAAAATTAAAGGGATACTTCAGAAACCGGAAGACTTATATAGTAATTTAAAGACTATCAAAATATGATATGTCCTTTCCTTTTTTTCCCCCTCATTTTCTTCAATCCAGTTATACTCAGCTCTCCATATTTCTCAATCCTCAAACAACAATACAAATTGTCACATAGAGAGCTCACATCTTCAACAACTCTTACTACTACTTCTCTTAGGTATTCACGCAGTGGATGGATCATCACAAAAGGATAAGTAGATGTTGCAAACAAAAGAGAATAATGACAAATTAATGGCACTAAGAATCCAAGAAGGGTACACATGCTTAATCTGTATGCCTTTTTGTTTAGGGTTCCTTTCTATTTTTTGGATGAATTTCGGCAGTTGCTGCTGATTTGTTTTGTGATGGGCAAACAGTAATATGTGTACAATACCTTTTCCTTTTGTTGTTAAGGATATTTATTGGTTGAGGTCTAGATAGACTAATTATCTCTTTTTATTTTATAAGAGTTCAAATATCTTTAACATATGTTTATTTATTTAATTAATTCTTTGTAAAAAAAATAAAAATAGTGATAAACTAAAGAAGAATGCGGTTTTAGTAAAAGAGAATGTTGCTATAAATAACTTTGGAGGTAATAGTGAGGAGTGGGAAAGAAAACAATAAAGAAAAATAAACAAATATAATTGTTGTACAAACAGCTCTGAAGTGTTTTCTTTAATTAATTAAATTTTTTTTTAATGAAAAAAACAAATATAATAAGAGACTATTTTAAATTATTTAATTTATAAATAAAAATATGTACACTAAATCATTTGTTATAGAATTTATATCAAGAGTGTACTTTTTGCATTCACAATCTTACAACTACAAATTATATTATATGAAACATAGTTTTCAAATGTAGATATTCTATAAAGTTCATTCAACATTTTGGAAAGTCTAATCTAAAAAATATATACAAAAGAAAATACTGTATTTTTTTTTTAAAAGTACGCGTTTATTAAAATGAAAGAAGAAACAATAAAAAACAACCAAACTTCTATAATAAGTTTAAACCTATCAAAATATGGGTAATTACTTACTGCACCCAGCAAATTTAGACTTGCACCCAATCAGTATAACGCAAAATGATTAAAATAGCTTTTATAGTTTTTAAATAGAAATGAGGGGTCCATGTCAAAATGTATTCTAGATTTGATATTTTGGAATATGTTTCTAGATTTTTTTTTTAAAATATTTGGAATTGTTTTTCTGAAATAAGATTTTGGTTTTCCAAATTTATTTATGGAGTTTCATTTCTGAAACACAACAATCTATTCTAAGTTTCCTTTTCCATAATGTATTTTTTAATTTTGGAATGAAAGGCAAATTTAGAATTTTGAAAATTGATTGGGTGCAAGTCAAAAATCATTAAGTGTAGGAAGGAATTTTTATATTTTGTTTTCCATAATTTTTTTTTCAGAATGTATTATTTGTATTTTGGAATTTTCTTTATAGATGAGATTTTGGTTTTCCGATTGCATTTCAAAATTTCATTTCGATAATAAAAAAATTTATTCCAGATTTTCTTTTCCTAATATATTTTTCAATTCTAAAACAAAAAACCATTATGAAATTTCAAATATTATCTCAATCCTTATTTATTCTAGATTTTCTTTTCCTAATGTAGTTTTCAATTCTAAAATAGAAAAAAAATTATGAAATTTCAAATATTATCTCAATCCTTATTAATTGCAATAAACATTTATTACATAATAAATGTACTTTATTTTATTGGACATACTTGCAAGATCCCTCTCAAAGCGTAAGGAATGGTGAAGTTTACACTTCTCTAATTACAGGTTCTACTCTTTTTTTATTTATTATTATCACTATTATGAAGTATTTTTTACATCACATTTTTTAATAAATTATATAATAACTGTTTGAATAAATTAGACGGATTACATAGTTTAAATTTGAAATATTTTTTTCAAAAAATTATGTATATATTAAATGGGTTAAACTTATAACTGTTGTGAATATAATACATATTAAATCAACTTTAATAAAAATCTATCTAATAACTTGATATTATCTTCAAAATATCTCTTTAACAAGCAAGCTCTCCAATTTTATTTATCAAATATAATTATTGCACCAATTTTAAAGATATTACTTAATACAGATAGCATTAACTTTTTTGAATTTATACAAATTTTAAATTTTTTTACACGTGTCTAAAACTTAAGAAGTCTAAGATTCAATTTACATTACCCTTATTCTTACTACAAATCAAATTCTCACCTCTTTATCTTTTTTTTTTATGAAAAAGAACAAGTTTTTTTAAAAGATACGAAAGAACAAGTTAAGAACATAATCAACACACAGCCAAAACGATGAAGAGATTATTTTAATTATGAAAAATTGCAACAAAACCAAAACCAAAAATGATTTAATGTTCTACATACAAGTATGCATGTATCTTACTATTGAAAATTCTATCTACTCTAAACATCCTATCCGTGATCAATATGTAGGGAATGAAAATCCCTTTTGACGAATTATAGTGGAAGTTCATGCATTCATGTTCCCCAATTAGATAGGGTTGCCACCCTTTCCTTATGTGTAAGTCACTAAATCTAAGACATTCTGAAAGACACCACACTCTCTTGGTCAGAGATCAATGGAGTGTGCTTTATTAGATGCCAACCTTATGAATTCAATTATGAGCACTAAGGTCTTTCGGTGATGGTGCATCATCATGATTGCCCTGCCAATCAGTAATATGAGTATGATGCTATTTTGTTTCAATCTCCTCTCCTATAATGCCTGGGCCATAGGAGAGATTAAATCAATTTCACTGTTTATCTTTCTTTCTATATACTTTTCAAATCAATGTCTATTATTGTTTCCTTAAAAAAAAAAATAACATTTCTGGGTATTGTTTTATTTTTTGAAATACGAAATTAAGAATACATATTTTATATTTGTTAGAATATTATATAAATGGCTTTTAGATATTTTTATTTTCAGAAAATATATTTTCTTGTTTTAATAGTTCTTTTATATTTTTCTTGTTTTAAATAGTTCTTTTTTTTTTTTTATTAAGGAGTGAAAAAAAAGGGAGGAGAAAGAAGAAGGAAGTTGGAGCTTAATTCAACACACTCTTTTTTTTTTTCAAATGAAAAGTAATCATATCTTTATTACAATCACATGTTTTCAAACAAGCTACACTCATTTCAATAGTAACTATTTAATTTTAAAATAAAATTATTTTAAGAACTTACTTTTTCTTCATTTTTTTTATTTCTCATTGATAAAGATGTTTAATTTTATCATATTTTTAATTTTTAAAATTCGCTTACTTTTTTTTATAAAAGTTTTCATGTTAGGCATCACTATGCAACTTGACATCTCAGCAAGACTGACACCTCAAGTAACAACAATCATCTGCCATCACATGAAAAAAGTATTATTAAAAAAAAAGAAAAAAAAAAGAAAATACAAAAATATGGGGGGACTAGACCAAAATCCACATGTTAACAAAAACGATACATAGGTAGACTATACATATTCATAAAGAATTCTAAGAACAGACTAGATGGAAGTCTATTATACCAATGAAATGATTCTCTATGAATGAACCCTAAATTAGCCAACTTATCAGCACATGCATTCCCCTCTCGAAAAATATGAGTAACCCGAAACCTGATTGTCCCACAGTAATTAAGACAAGAATTCCATCGATTACGAAGCATCCACGGAACATTAGTCCTAGCAGTAAACGCAGCACAAACCAAGACCGAATCACATTCAAGCCAAACATT
>Ga0123342_1005749_pt1 | contig 17723 bp, 5 predicted proteins | sample Turbeawhitnodule_FD_89960 | JGI IMG/M metagenome (GOLD analysis project Ga0123342, IMG submission 89960) | Root nodule microbial communities of legume samples collected from Mexico - Turtle bean Mexico white nodule | ecosystem: Host-associated > Plants > Roots > Nodule | place: Mexico: Nepantla...
AAGACAAAAAATATAAAATATATATATATATATCACAAAATATATTATTTTTAAAAAAAAAAAAAATATATATACATTATATATATATATATATATATATATATATATATATATATATATATATATTGAAAAGAATGAGAAAAATAAGAAGAAACGAATAACATGAATTGTTATACTTACTTCAAAGTTGATTCAATAATTGTATTTTTTTTTCATTATTTGAAATATGCATAAAAGAAGCAAATTAGAATTAGAAATTAACGTCTCTAAACGAGATGTAATCCATTGACAATTCAATTTCTTAAACATTTCTGCCTAGATTTGTTTTAATGGATAAAGAAATAATGAATAAATGAGAATATTAAGATACTTCAATCCTATTAAAAAAACACCTCTGAAAATTTAACATGTTTATTAAATATCAAATTAAAAATTATTTATCAATAATAAAAACTAATTTAAAAATTAATAAATTTTATTCTCTAAAATTTACTATTTTTTTTTAGTAATATGATAACACATTCTCTTCCATACAAGATGTCAAAAAAAAATAATAAATACCAAATTTCTTTCAGAACAACAAAAATATTTGAAGGACCTATATAACAATTATATACTAATTAACATTCCAAATATCTTTCCTACATCTAATTTAACTTTTCAATTCAATATCAATAACTCATGAACAAATTCAGTATCCTTCCGTTGGTTCTTCTAGAAAAAAGCGACAGATCAATTGTTTATTTATACTAAACAATCAAGTAACTTCTACCCATAGTCACATAACAACTTCAAAAGACTATTTCTATTTCCTGAAACAACATGCAGCCATGTACCTTTCACAACCCATAACTTCAAGTGCACCAACAAAAGCTCAACCATCTCACTGATTCATTAATCAAATTTCACTTCCATAAATACAACCTTATACACTTCAAACACTAATCGAGTATAAGTATCAATTTCAAAATTACTCAACAACAAATTTAATTAAATACTCAACAAGGCCTAGGTTTGATTCTGGAAAAGGAAAAAATATATTTTATTTGGAAATATCTTTATTTGAAAAGGTGGGGACATAAAGCTTAAATATGGACAACGCACACAATGAGAATTTTACTTTCTGATTTTACTTAATTTTACTTTTTACTTTATACAGCAATCACTATATTAAATTTTAAGGGGTAACGGGTAGTAAGTGGTTACCGACAGAAGTAGGATAGAAATAAGCCACTTTTTTGCAAAATTATGATGACCATAAGAAAATGCAATCTCAGTGAAAAAATCACAATCACATATGCAAATATCAACGTTGCCAAAATTCAAAGAGGTTTCAATTAAAGTGGGAAGAGGACAACAAATGGGCCCGGATGATTGAATAACGAACACAAAGTATTGGTTTTATGTCGGATTATGTTTGAAAGTTTAGTTTTGGAAGAAAAATAAAAGAATATCAATACTCACACATTGCTTACCCAAATCATAGTCCATTTTGAAGGTCCATCACACACAGTCCTCTCTCATTCATTTTTTTTTTCACAAACAAACTTCATAACACCAAAAATCTCATAATTTTCTCTTATTTCAATACACAACACATTACAGATTAATAAGAAATAAAATCAATTTATATTATATAAATTAATCAAAATCTTATTTTACAAATTAATTCTGTAAATTTGAATTAAATGTAAAATTAATTTTTAATATAATATCAGAATTATTTAAATTAGTGTAAAAAAATTTTATAAGTCGATTTTGTAAAATTGAATAAATTTAAAATCTAATCTAAATTGTAAAGGTAGATTCATCAAACTTCTTTTTAAACAATTTTAAATAAAAAATTAATTTATTTCATAAGTTAAACTTAATTCATGCATAAATAATAATTATAATATTTTCATATTCATTTTTCCATCAACCCAACTTAATCTAAATCAAATTATATGGGTTGGTTCAAGTTAATAAAACCAAAATTTGAAAAGTAGATGAATCTGAATACTTTGTATTGCTTTTAAATTGGTCATCATTTAGTTCCAACTTTATTGGATGACCCAATCATACATTCGATCCCATTCAACATTTTGAGTGTATTTTATTTAGGAAAAAGATAAGTTGGCATCCAACAAAATGTTAATATCCATCTAATACTTTCATTACAAGTGACAATTATTACCATCATTGAATAAATTAACTACACCACATATTATATTAGAGATTTTTCAGTGATGAATCTTTAATGCTGATTTTAAGATTAAGATGTATTTTTCTATAAAAACTCTCAAGATATTTATAATGATAAAAAATTCATATCTTAAACTTGTTTTTACTACAAAAACATTTATGAGATCTATAAAAAAAGTTATTTAAAATCTCAAGCTGAAATCTATTAGTAAAGTAAATCTTGAATGATATATTATCAGATCTTATATTGTCATTAAAATACTTACTAAAAGTAATATAAGATTTTAAAATAAGATGTTTTACTAAAGATCTACACCAGCTTTCAGATTTAATTCTAACTACTCTTCATATTAAAACCAAACTGATGAGTTTAAATAGCTGAATAAGAATTTATTTAGTGTTCAATTTAAATTTTCTTAAAAGTCTTGAGTTTAATTTAAATTGGAATAACAGCAGTTGAATGAGCCCTGAATAAAAAAATAGATAGATAGAAGATTATACCGATTGACTTTAAAAATATGTAGTTTTGTACTGTAGTTAGTTTTTTAAGAGAGTTCTAATTGTTAACTGATTTTATCGGTTATTGTTGAACTTAAATATAATATATTAAATTAGTTGACTTTCATATTCATAACTTATTATACTTTTAAGTAAAATTAAAATTAAATTTTTTTATAAATTTATATGTATCATGTCCTATTAATACTGTTTTATATATTATATTAGCATTAAACAAATAAAATAATAATATTTTATTAAAGCAAATTTAATCCGTAACGATCATTAAATAAAACATTTTTGTTATCAAAGTACCTTTTTTATTACATGATTAGTTGAGTAGAAAGTGATGGAGAAGAAGTAGCAATCAGTCTTATAGATTCAGCAAATGGTGGACATGTTCTGCAATGAGCACAGACACACAGTGAGAGCAACATGGATTGTAATGAAAGTGAAAACACCACAAACCTTAAAATTGCTAGACTCTAGATAGTAACAAAAGTAGCCCAGTTCATTTCTGAAACGAGGCTTCATATATTTTGGCCCAATACTATTGCTGTAACACAGCATAATAATATTTATAGGACAACCATGTTTTCTACAGCTTTCATGTTACACTCAAGTGTCCAAAAGCAATAGTAGGTTCTCAAAGGTATAAAAAATAGGAATACTAACAGTAAAGCAATTCACCAAGTTATAGTAGCTTTTCCCATACATACTATATAGTAAAGAAATGAATATGTGCTTTACTTGCACAGTTTTGTTCTTGGTGATACAAGGATCCCTTATTTTGAGGAAAAATTAAGGATCATGGAGGTTGAGTTGGGGCTGAAGATCACAAGAACCAAAGATGAAAGCACTTCTGTTTCTGATTTTCAGTTTGCCAAAGACAGATCAGGACCTGTCTTCTTTTGTAAAGAAACTGATGCAAAGCTCACCCTCACTGCACATCTTAAAGGTTTCTTCACTCTTGTAGAGTTATGTTAATCTTTTCTTTCTGTATTAACATGTATGCTTATGTGGAAGTGCAGGATATAAGAAAGAGGACATTGACATCAATATCAGCAAAGATGGCACTGAGATTTCGGTGAGTGGGGAGAGGGAGGTGCAGGAAATGCAAATGATTCCTTTCAAGAAAGAGCTCAAAACCAAAGGGTTTGCGAAGAAGTTTAGAATCCCTGATGGGGCGGCTTTGGATCGGATCAAGGCTAAGTATAACGAAGTGGATGCAGTTTTGACAATTGTGATGCCAAAGATGGAAGTGAGAAAAGAAATGACTGAAATTGAGGAGGTGCAGGAAAAAGATGAGGTAATTGTGGAAGAAAATGTTTTAGATAGCATGGCACCAGAGGCAGAGGAAAGAGAGGTAGAAAAGGTTGCAGATAAGACTGAAGAGGAAACACCTCCGGTGAAGAAGCACAAAACACCATGGACTCCTTGTCCTCCTTTCTATTTTGGAGGATCAACTTTGCTTGTAACTATTCTATTTCTTGTAATGCAATATATTAGATCGAGAAAGAGTTAATCTTTTTCTTGTAATGCAGTATAAATTGGAAGAAATGGGTGAAGAGAAAGAGTTAATTTAAGTTTATTCAAGGATTTTTTTTTTTTTTTTTAGAGTCTCCACCTATAATGTATTATCTGTGTATCCACATATATAGTTATGGAGAATAAGCAGTTTAAGTTATGAAGTGGTGTATCTACTTGAATATCCATTATTGAGTAGTTAATGAAGTAAAAACTTCAATTTATGAGTCCATTAGTTAATAACAATAATGAAAAAGAGTTTTATATCTTTGAAATATAAGGGAAAATCAAATAATATTCTATATATGACGCTATAAGGTTTAAGTAAAGTAAAAGAATAAAAAAATAAATAGCATAATATAAACTATAAAATGAATGAGTTAAAGTTAAATTTATTATGATTTATAGACTTTTGAAACTCTTTTTTTTAGGATTAATTACAGTGGATGTTAAATTTTCTTACCAGAAATATAATAGATTGTTTGGATAAAAAAATAAAACTACATAAGTTAAAATAGATAATCTTTGATGGGTATGTATAAAATGGAGACTCAGATCTCCATTCAGAGTAATTAGAATTTGACTTTTTGAAAAGAAGCCCATACAAATTTTATAAAACCACTCATTTAATAAAAGTCAAATTAAGTGCTTCAAAAGCCTTTTCAAACCCACCCAATTTTTCTTTTGTAACATAATAGAAAATTATCACAAGTTTATTAACTTTTACAGTAATCAATTTAAAAGAAATGGATGTAATAATTTCTTTCTTATTAAAAATGTATATTATACTCAAAGCATGGAAATTAAACCGTAAATAACATGAATGGTTTAAAATATTTTTTCTCACAATGGGTGGCATATACTTGAGTACTAAGTATAATAGGCCCAATAGTTGACCTTGTCACCATTACATATTTGTTGCCCATTTGCAAAAATGGTCCAAAAAAGGGTTAGTACTTAAATCACAATGCTGATGCCTCTTCCTCAAGTTTGGTTATTTTAATGAGCATTTTGAGAACACTGATTAAAGTGAAGAAATAAAATCAGAAATTAAAAATAATTTAATCAAATATGTAGCATTATATATTAAAGGTTTACTTTTTTCTTTTAGTTTTTTACTCTTTGGGATCTGAACAAGTAGAAGTTACTTCCTTAAAAAACAAGTTGGAGCTATTCGAGAAATAGATGAGTTTCTTCTTCGGAATCTATCAAATTATTGTCATGTTAATTTTGATAACATTTGTCTTTGTTTTTTGATAACATGTTTTAAGAATAGACAAGGAAACATTTATTTTCAACACACTTTATAGGAGAGGAATCCATGCGTTGACTGTTGGCTAAATATTGAACTTCTAACTGTGAACCTCAACCCATTTTTGTTTGAGAATCTTCTCCTGAAATTAACATTATTTTATTTCTCAGTGTCACGGGAACTCTGTTTATGAGGAGTTCATTTATTTACTTTTTATATTTATGAAAGATAAAATTAAATGGTGTGGTGTTTTACAAATACTTTCATTTCAAGAACAATTTTACTATTTTTTTTTCACATCCAAACTCTCCATTTGAGGGTTCTGCGTTCTTATTGGAGGTAATTTAATGTCATGAAAAAATAAAATAAAAAGAGTGTAGAAGCACCATATACAAAAATGAGATTAGTTACTTTGTGAGAGAGGGTGAATCCCTAAAAAGAAAAGGGTATTGATGTGTGTTATATATAGTAATATTATATGCTGTTGTACTATGCTTAAACAATATTAATGGGTTTATTTGAGTAAGATATGGCATGACCAAAAGGTATGACTTCAAATCAGCATCTTCATTAAATAACACGTGTTAAGGTTCTATTTTATTTTACAGCTTCTAATCTTTTAGGCTGCGTTGCTTTGTTGTTATAGTAGTAGAGACTATGGTATACGGAGCTTTAGAAAAATAAAAACTATTTTTTTTAATGTATATAATATACAAATAAATTCTTACTGTAATTTTTCATGTTTTTTTATGGTACTCATGGTTAATAAAACTGAAATAGAAAATATTTTTTTGGACATTAAGTACAAAAAAGTCATTGCTGTTGAGTAGTTTTTTTTTTACAACTCCTTGAGTAGACTAATTCTTTTTTTTACACCCCCTCACCTTGAGTAGACTAATTCACCAATTGTTCAACTAATCTTGAGATTTTTTTTTTTCATCCAACAATTCTCAATACTATTATTTTAATTTTTTTTAGAAGAATGATAGAGGGACAACTTGTTCCATTATACAACTCTTAATTGATAATATAAAAAAATGTATTTTTGTCATTTCATACAAAAATTGAAATTTAAATAAAGAAAGATGGTTGTATAGTGGAGCAAGGTGGTCAATGTATCATTTTTCATTTTTTTATATTATTTAATTATAAAATTTATTTTTATTGTATTTTTTTTAAACCATTATATCGGAATTTGTATACCACTTTTGGATTGTGAAATTATAATTTTTCTTGTGGAACATATGCGTGACAAACTCTTAGGTTAGGTGGACACAACAAAACTATCATTTAATTGCATGCTACAACATCAACTAGCTACAAATAAAAGATCATACCTTCAACTTTAGTCATTCTATTGTATCTCAGAAATTGTTCTTTTATTTAAGATTACATAACATAATTAAAAGCAAACTATCTTCTTAATGTATTTATATTGTATTGAGCTGGAAAGAGAATAGTTTGCTCCTGAAGCAAAAATCATACATTCTTCTAAACCTAGGCACAAGTTGCAGACATAGCATGTGCATACAGATAGATAAAGATAAACTAGTAGAAATCATCATGAAGACACTTAAAAAGACATCAAAATAGATTGTGATTATTTAACAGTTGAATGCCCCAGCTGTTGAATAATATTACTTCGATGTCACTTAAAAGATATAAAAGTAGATTGTAATTATTCACATAACATGAGAAACAAAATGTGTTCAATCGAATAATAACAACAACGAATTCTAGCATTGTCTTACCCGCTGAATCAAAACCATGATATTTTCCAGCAGAAAAAGAGTGAGTAGCTATCAGAAAACCTTTCAAACATTTCCAAGTTCTAGCACAAATGTTACACCCATAGCCAAATCATGATGACTTTGAGAGATGTCATAAAGAATACATTGACATCTAAACAACAATTTTTTATTGACCAGAGCTACTGTCACTGCCTTGAAATTCAATCCCGGATGGCAGTAACCAAGTCAAAGTCCATCAACTTCAACGGGCAAATAAATAAAGACACAGATAACAAACTAAACTTGTGAGATTTCCAATTCGATATATGTGATCTTACAGTGAATGGATGGCTTAAGGGTGCACACTGGTCTGATTTTAATTGACCAACCCAAATGCTATTTCAAAATCTTTTTGAGACCGTATTTTCTTAACACCGGTCAAATAGAGCAGAAAAAAAAGTACTTGACCAACATTAATGTCATTCCGAATTCAAGTCCACAAATGATGGTGGAACAAAAACAGACTTAAGCATATGAACCAGAATGTCTTTTTCTACGTTGAGTCCTTACAGTTTAAAGGAAATTAAACAATCCCAAGACTGCAAAGGAAATAAAGATTGTACCATAATTTGGTCTCCCAAACCAAACACAGATGTTGTTAGTATATGAACCAAAAGGATTTGGCTAATACAATGACGGTGCAGAAAGTTACAGCGAAATTTGATTATACAAAGCAACGTTACAAGACAAATACAAGAGGAGAGGAAACAAGCAGCATAGATCACCATGATCTACTTCAATATCCTACATTCTATACATTTTATATGATTTTTAAGTACAAGAATCCTCCACCTCACCCTTTCCTCGTAGGCATAATCTTCATTTCAAATTACCAGACTGTCATTTTCGACTTTTTATATCCATTAGTAATTCGCTTCTTCATTTAGTAGTCTTCTATTTCCATAGAAGCAAAATTAAGTTATCACATCATCTCAACTTCTATTTCATTACAGCACCCACAAATAAATGATGCGGGTAACAAGTTACTCAGCATGGGTTGGCCTACCAATAGAGTCAAGCCCTTCTGTTCGACTGCGAACAATTCTATGGAAAACCTCCCTTACTTTGCGCTCCAAAGGGTCTAACCCGTCTTTCAAAGCATCACAAACTTGTGAAACCTCCTGCATTATCTGTCTAACCTCCCGTTCTTTCTCCTCTGTCAACGGGAAGTGCACAGAATCAGACAATTCATTCATCAATCTAGAACATTTCTCAATCTGATGAATCTCCTTGAGCAAGCCACAAGAATTCTTGCGCTCCCTCTTCTTTGACTCCTCCAGGATCCTTTCGTGAAGAGAGAGTAATGCAACAGCCCAGGAGAAATTCCTGGGAATGGTAAAGTGGACTTGTAATCCGCGGTCCTGGCACGGAATTGCAGCCACAAGAGCCCACATAACAAACAACAGGATCGAATTCATGATGAACAACGTCATTGCAAGGCCACCGGAAGCCACAAGATCATTTGCCTTAGGTGGATTAAGGCTGCTCCCGATTGCTTGGAGCTGCCTGGCAGCAGACCAGGTCCGAGAAACACTCCATGAAAGCGATCGAAAATGCCCTAAAGACCGATGATGGGAATTACTGCTACTATGATTGTGACCATGACTATGGTTATGATGATCTTTACTACCAGTGCTGCGGCCAAAGGACCGGTTTCTATGCGCAAGTGAGGCATTGGAGTCCTTATCGTCAAGCATCCCAATTGCCAAATCAACGAGGGCCTTTTTGGCTCTTCGAAATTGGCCCTCGCCAATGCTCCTCTGATGCCCCAATGCATAGAGAACAATCTCCAACAGCTTCTGCCATTGGCGAATCTGCTCAATCCCATCACGAATTGCATTACAAACATCCAAAGCCTTCACACTGCGCTCAAAGTAATCAGACACCATGCGATCCAAGGGGGGTCTCAACACCTGTGTCTTCTGGGTGCGGACAATGGCTCTGAATTCGTCTTGGCAACACAGAAAGCAATCAAGGAGCTTCCCAATCCACGATAGTGAAAGCAAATCATCATGGGCAACCGAAGAGAGTTCCATGAACCGGTCAGTGATGTGTTGCTGAAAAGATTCCATCTCAGCCTCCAAGCTTGACCCTTCCATGGAAATAGAGTGAACCTGTTCGCGACGAAGACTGAAAAGTGAACGGCCAAAATGGGGTAAAGATGCAGGAGACGACCCTCGGTAGTCCGTCGCGGGCATTCTCTCGTACACAACGCAACTTACACAAACTCACTCAATCCTCTCCTCCAACACCTGCCTCATAAACCCAGAAAGAAAATATCCAAACGAAAGGATATGTTCTCTCCAATTTTAAAATCTTTTCACCTCACTTTCAAAACTAGAAATAAAAAAATCAAATTTCACACACGCAATTCTCAAAGAAACTGATACCCCCAAAAAAGAATAATAATAGCAATCTCAGGTTTAAAACTTCTACAGCTGCAATTTGAAACCCAGGAATTGAAAACTCTAAATTTTCCTTGAAATTCGAAATTGAACCTCCTGAAACCAAAAAAAATCCCTCAAAATTGAAATTATAGTCACTCCAATTGGAAAACCTAATTTTGGTTTAAATTTGAACTGAGTGAAACAAGGAGTTGAGAATCCAAAACAGAAGTCAGAAAATTTCAAAGGGCGATAGAGAGAGAAGCAGACAAGGAAGTGAGAGAAGAAGAGAGAAATGTGGGGAGAAGTGAGGCATGGAACCCTAGTAGGAAGGAGAGGGCTTATATTGGAGACAATTGGACCGCGTAATAGGGTGGTTGGAAAATAAAAACAGCGAAATGCGCAGAAACAAATAACAACCCACAAAAAAAAAGGAAATCTATTTTCCCCAATTAGAAATAATTAATAAGTTTAGGTTTTAATCCATGGTTAATTAGTGAAAATTTTAAGGTTGAGAGAGAAGTTTGAACGCGCACCCAACACGTATCGGACACGGTGGCAAGAACCAAGATTCTTAGTTAGCGGCGTAGATCCCAACAAACACGTACGGATTATGTATACGCCGTTGATTTTCAAACAGTGACATTTCAGTTATCACCCCTGTACGACAACACCTGAAGAAAGGAAAGGAAGGGTTACCTTACCAGTTTTTTAATTTTTCGAAAAAATTAAAAAGAAAATAAAGCTAATTTTTCCTAAAACTGAACTGTATTTTAGTATTAAATAAAAAATGTTTAATATATTTAAAACTACTAGAAACAGATTAAATATTTAATATACCAAATATGTAGAAAAAAATAATAAGAATATGTCAGAAGAAAATTTAGAGTTTTTTTTATTAAAGGATTTGAGGGTTTGAGTTTGGAACAACCATACATGCGGCACCACGTAAAGGAATGATGGGATTTGGTGTCACATGGGTCCGAGAAAGACACGTGGAATACTCCGGTGTGTACTTGATGTAACTGCTCAAATAATAATACTCATTCAGTAGTATGTATGTGTATATATAGAATATTTATTACATCTTTAAATGTAAAGTTATTTAAATTTAAAATAATCAAATTACTATTAGGTAGCTTCACTTCTAGCTCTCGTAATATAATTGTTTAGGTGAAAACGAGTTTAAATTTTAAGATTTAAATTTATCAAATTATTATTATTATCTTAAATTAAAATTATGATATGATTTATAATAATTACTTTTAAAAATCCAATATTGTAATCCATGTGATTGATGATAAAAAAAATATTTGTGTTTTTGACATGGAAGATTTTTAGAAAAGAAAAAATTGAAAGAAATGTAGGGAAGTGTAAAAGGGGGAATGGGTTAGTGAGAGAAGACGTGGCTGAAACAACCGAGTCTACGATGGCGCGTGAGGGACTGGGTCAGTTGAATCAAAGTTCATTTTATTGGCTGCTTTCTAGAAAAGAAAAATGAAATGATAATAATTGGTAGAAAGGTTCAAAAGTGCAATGTATCTCTTGAGATTCTAATGGGTGGAGGAAGCAATGGGTATTATTGTTGTATTGGTAGCTATGATGTGACACTCACATCCATCATTACTTTTTCTTTATTATTATTATCTACATATCAATATCTCTTTATTTTACTTTTTCCTTATCAATTGTGGAATTTAAGTCATGACTTAGCCAACCACAAGTTACATCAACTTTGCCGTACGATTTTCTTTTCATAACTGAATTGCAAAATACCTACCAATTTCTTAACTTCAACTTATATTTGCAAGAAATTCGTAAATATATAAAGAAATTTCCCTTTAAAAATATTATCAATGATTATTTTTCTTTATTATAACATCATCTTCATAAGCATATCTTATTATATAAAAAATTAAATGTATAAAGTCATGATAGTTAATGGAAGTATTCAATGAGTAACATTATGTTATATTTTTAGTGATAAGTGTTTATAGTACACACACATATATTAATTTCTTTACGTATATCACCTTATTTAATATACTTTACCATTAGCACATAATGTTACCTTCTTAATAAATATTATATTTATATAATATTATTAATTTTAAATTATATCAATTTATTTTTTACAACTCATTATTCACAACTACAATTTTTTATGCATAATAATTTATGTGATAGAAATACCAACAATTCAATTAAAGTATAAAATTCAATATTTTCTCTATAAATATAAAAAAAACATATATTTTTGAAGAAATAAATATTTATTTGAATTTTTTAAAATTTTTAGCTTGAATGAGAATTCTTTTATTTCAGGAAAAATGAATTTGTTTAAGTAAAAATTGAGTCATGTCAAACTTTTCTAGTACACATTGATTTTTTATTTATCGAAAATACATTGATTTGAGTAAAATTCACTATAAGCATGTATTCAACTTAAATAAATTGTTTCTAAATCACAATTTTTCCAATTCGAAGTTCTAATTTCCTTTTTTTAAATTTTAACCATTTGCAAACATTTGACAATACCTTAACAACCTCTAAATTTTTTTTTCAAATCTTTAACACAAAAAACAATGTTTAAAGCAATGATAATCAATTTAATGTTTAAGATAATCGTTATGGTGATTTTTCCATTTGATAATTGGTTATCCAATATTTTTGAAAAATTCACAATTGATTATACAATATTTTTGAATTGAACATCGATCATATATGTGTCATGTGGTGATTTTTTTTATTAAATAATTTACGAATATTAATTGGTATTAGTTGAAGGTTTTTCTTCTTACAATTTGCAACGTTTTTCAATTAATTGTTATAAGGGTTTTATTTATCGATCAGAATTATTTCAATTCACATTAATTAGAGATATCTTTTCAATAAGATGGGCTAAAGTTTATTTTTTGAACTTTTCAAACTATTAACAACTATAAAAATGTTCCAACTAACATTTGGACAAAATAGTGAAGGTTTCATTGAAAGTTTTTCCTTTTTTTACATAAAAAAAATATATTGACAACGTAACATTGATGACGTTGATCGAACAAAAATGTTAACATAAAAAAAAACAAAAAGGTAGCATCCAAAATAAAACTAGCTAGTAATTATAAAAAAATAATTCTACATACATTGTCTAAACAAACTAACTAATATTAATTAAAAAATGACTTTATCTATCTACAAATAAATAATTTTAGTAAAATTTCTTTATCAACTTTGATTATAGAAAGTGTTATAAAGTAGTTACATATGTCACTCATAAAAGAATTTAGCTAAGAGAATTTAGCTAAGATTTGTTAAAGTTGGTAGAATAATAAACTAATTATTGTAAGATGTAATGATATTTTAATATTAAATTTTAAAATAAATCAGAGTACATAATCTCTATAAACAAAAGTTAAACGTTGATTTCTAAGTTTATAAAATTTAATTTTAAAAAACTTTTTTTCTTTGTATTATTTTTTACTTTAAAAATTATTCTTATGGAGAATTGGGATATTAAGGTCCGATGAGTCGATTTAGATCGATTATAACTTTATTTTGGATTGATTTTTAAAATACTTACCAAGGGAGTTCGGGTGCCAAAAAAATGATTATAAAGAAATTGTTGACAATGCATGCTTCAATCCAAGTAAGGGCGAGCTAGTAATACTTTTATATAATGTAATGGTTTCAGTGAATGTATGTGTCATATGATGAAATTGTGGTTAAATATTGTGGCATGGGTTGTTGTTTGTCTAATATTTACTCTGTAAATGTTTAGGAAGGAGAAGAAACCCTTAAAATGGTGAAAAACTTTTGAAAATATTGAGTTTGAGTTGTTTGGCATGTTATTGGATCATGAATCGCTAAAGCAACGTGTTGCCGCTCACGCCAGATCCAAGCAGTGTGCAATCATTGCACTCATTGCCTAGCATCACTAAAGCATTTTGTCAGTCACTTAAGTGACGTGGAGTATAACTTTAGTGTTACCTTGTAGCTTGAGTAAGAGAGATGTAAAATTATTATCTCTCCTCTTGAAACATATCGATCAAGTGTTGGAGTGGATTCTCAAGCAATGTGACTTATGGCTTAAACATTATTTTTAATGCTTAAGCGAGGTGTAAAAATGATGTACAAGTGTCTTAACGTGAGGTCGTGTGGGATACATGGCCTAAGCGCTCAAGCAATGGTTAGATGCTCAAACGTCCAAAGACAATAAAGAAATTCTCTGAAACTTATTGGATTTCTTTCACATGGTGGTAGTCTCTCAAGCATTGACTATAATGCACACGTGAGGAACACTCAAGCAATGAGACCGTCGTTGGAGCGAGGGGGGCCCTAAGAGAGTAATGCTCTTGGGTCACATTTCACTCAAGCGTTGATAGTGTTGCTCAAGCAAAATGGATGATGTCTCGCTTATATTGATGAGGAGGTCAATATGATCTTGCTCAAATAATGGTATGTTGAAATGAGGATAATGTTGAGTCTGTTATATGTTTTTATACATGTTTACTCTAATGATATGATGTATAAATGATGAGACTAATTATATATGTCTTAGATATGTATAATATATTATTAATGTTGAAATGCATAACATGATGTATGCATGACATATGTATTTTTTTGGTAGTCCTTCGTTATATATATGTATATGTGTTTGTCTATATGTATATAAGGTTTGACCTTATATAGGTGACCTAAATGGGTAATTTGTATGACTTTGGTGGGTGCATGGATACTTAGGGAAGTATAAGAACTTAGATGATGATAAACTTGGATTCACGATTCTCTAATAATTTAAATAAGACTTTAAATGAGGAGAAACTGAAAGAGACTTATATATGGTTGGTAGAAAATGTTGTGTGCCATCTAGAACTTGTTTATCATGGTCTATAGTCTTCTAGAGGATGCCTTGCATTTTGTCAAAACATGATGCGTGACTAAATGTGAATTCATTACATCCATATGCATAATATGAGTATAATTATGATTTAATGATGATGGTGACATGCATGATGGTATGTGTTTGTACTCTAATGATCGGACATGATACAAAACAAATGTAGCTATAGGTGAGAATGGAAGTGAGTAGACTTCTCATTGGTACCCATGTTGGTAAAATAAATAACTTTGGTAAATGTTGGAAGAAAATCAACTTTGACTAACATGAACTAAAAATTACTATCATCAAATAAAAAATATCATTGATATTGACAAAAAAACACCTTAATTAAAAGAAATACTCACCAACATTATTAAAAAAAATGTTAAATTCCCATCACAATTCAACATTATTAAAAAAATGTTAAATTCCCATCACAATTGAATGAATGATTTTTTAATTTCAATTCAATCAATAATCTAAAGTCAAGAATATATTAGTTGAATAAAAAAGAGAATATAAAAAAATAAAATATATGAGTATATAAAAAATTTAAAATTTATACTTTTTAAGTATAATTTAAATTTTTACTTTTAAATAATCAAATTACTTTACTAAATTTTTTATAATTTTAATTTTTTAAAAATCTCTCAAGATAATATATTTTGTCCTAAAACTTTTGTAATGTTTTATAAAGATAAATTACCTTCTAAAATATTCTGAATGCAAGTATTATACTACATATATAATACTTGCAAATCATTAAATTTTAATATTCCTCTTAATAATACTACTTTTTTATTATATGTTTTTTTTGTTTCTTTATGTTTCACATTTTATTAAAAAAAGTAAAAAATTATTTTCTCCACTTCTAATATAAATTTATGTTTTAGGGGTAGGAGATATTTTTAAGTGAATTGTATATATAAAGAAATGACTGGTCAACGATTCAGATATGGTAGACTTTGCAGTAGTAATTTATTTAGTCAAATTGTACAATGAATTTTGCCCCTCACTTAAATACATATTTTAGACTTGACAGAGTGCATGCAATGTAATTAATAATTTTAAAAAGGACGAGACTTACAATATTTTTTCTTTTACTTATTTTGCTATCTTTCTTTTTTCTACTTTTTTTTTCAACCAAATATCTTTAATTCTTTATTTATTTCTTATCTATTTTTAATTCATTCCCTCATATATTTATTCCAATAAAATGGAATCTTAGTAAAAAACCAAAGAAGATTTAAATATATTTTAAGTTTTAGTAGATATGGTTCATCCCACTATAATTCCTTAAAAACTATTTAATAAATTTAAATCTCTAAAATTCTCTTACCACCATTTCTAGTCCTTATTACTAATTATATAATCAATTTAACGGTAAAAATAAAATAGATTAATTAATATAATTAAGATAAAATAATATTTCAAATTAAGAGGATTATAATATTTTTGAGATATAATTTAATTAAGTAATATATATTAATCATATATATAGTCATTCAATTATTTACTTTGAATACTGTATTTTTATTAAAAATAATAATATTCCTTAGAACTTATAATTTATTTTCTATATACTAATTTTGATATTACAATATTGAATCGTCGTAAAATAATTTTGATGTATCGTAAACAAATATTTTATATAAAAAATTAAAATAATAAAATATATATTAAATTTTAGAATTAATAATTATAACATATTGAAATTATATGTAATATAAAGAAAAATATATTTTTTATCTTTACATAATTTAAAACTATTATAAAAGAATTGATTTAAACATATAAATGTTGTTCTTATTTAATCCAAATAAATATCATTTTCTCTTATTTAAGCATCTCTAGTTATTTTTAATTTTAAACGTTTATGAGATTTTTTGTGGTACCTTTTAGTCGTTCTTATTAATTATAATTAGTATAATACTGAAATTATAAAGTAATAATTAAAGTTATTAGATTTTTAAAGTCAACTATTTAATTAAGTATTATATTTAATATTGTATAAATAAGATAATCACTTATATATTTTAAATAATTTCATATATTACGAACACACTACAAGAAATTGCTTATTTAGCTTAAGAAAAAAAGCGAAGGTCTTAGGTCGACACTAAATAGTGTCAAATAAGCCTTCGCTATTCACAAAATTCAAATAAAATGTGAGAAAACGTGGATTATACCCACGCAAACTTTTTTAAAAAAAAAAAAAAAGTTGCGTGGGTGGAACGACCACTATTAAAAGTATAAAAATAATAAAAATTTAAATGTTTGAAGGTTTATCCCACGCTAAACATTTTAAATTAAATTTAAACAAAGAATTAAATTCTGAAGGTGAAGCCCACGCAAACAAATAATTTTTGTTTATTTGAAAATTCTTAATTGTTAAAGTTTTGAATATTTTGAGAAAATTTTGGGAATGCATTTCATACGGGAGAAGTCATCGTAGTTCATAGCCTTCAGCTTGAGCGTGAGTAGCGTGCCACTATCGTTCATAAGTAGCGTGCCACTGTCGTTCATACATAGAGGGGATCATCGTCGTTCACCGTCAACGCTTGAGCTTAAGCAGCGTGTCACCGTGATGGAGTAGCCGTGCCACCGTGAGAACGCAAACGGAGTCTTTGCGGTTTTGCCCTAGGTTTTCATCTCGATTCCTTTCTTTCTGTGCTATGTGTAATTTTATCTTTGATTCCTACTCTCATTTTTGCCCTAACATTGTGTTATTGATTTTCAGTGATTCTCAGTGATTCTTGCCCTAGCACCTTAAATTTTGCGTGCATCTCTCATGGTGAAGGTAAACTTAATATGCCAGAATCATAAAATCCACCAGTAAGGGTCCCCTGTTTTTATTACTGGATTCACTGGTCTTGTCCCCTGTTTTTATTACTGGATTCACTGGTTTTTATTAGTTTTGTATTTTTTACACTATTCGAATATTACTTTAGGATTCACTGGCCTTAGTCTCTGTTGTTTTGTTTTTTTAGACCGTTCGACATTTTTTGGACACTGCTGGTGGCATGTAGTTCAACGACACCATGTTTATGTCAGCACGCCTTTGCTTTCAAAGTCTTTCTGTTCCTGATTGAACTCCTTCATGCCATTGATTGAACTCCTTCATTTAGCTTACCTTCTCAGTCATCCTCTTCTACTGGTAAAAAATAAGAGGCCCGTAACCTGTTTGAATTCTTTACATTACAGCCATT
>Ga0123342_1005750_pt1 | contig 17722 bp, 15 predicted proteins | sample Turbeawhitnodule_FD_89960 | JGI IMG/M metagenome (GOLD analysis project Ga0123342, IMG submission 89960) | Root nodule microbial communities of legume samples collected from Mexico - Turtle bean Mexico white nodule | ecosystem: Host-associated > Plants > Roots > Nodule | place: Mexico: Nepantla...
TGTTCTACCTTCATTTCCCAATCTAAATAGACTTCTACGTTTTCTTTTCCATGAAAATGAGGTAGATCTACCCTAACCTCTCTTGGGCTCTCTTGTTCTTTTCTTTCTCTTCTAGTTCTCCTATGGGGTAGTTGATAATATTCATTTATCCTAAGACTTTCTTCCCCAAAAGATTCATGATTGTGAGAACTAGATGCATGTGAATATATTTTTTTAGATTTTTGAGAGCTTTCATCCTTTTCTTTAGTCATTTTCCACTCTTTGATTTGGGTCTCATGCTCCAATTGTCTATATGAGAGTGATTGAAAGTCCTTGGCTAATTATTTTATGAGAGATTTAATGGACTTTATATCACTTTCACTAGATTTAGAAGAGTGAGTTGACATGACTAAAGATTTGTGTTTAAAAGTATTTTACTTCAAGAAAGAAAAGGAAAGTAATGAAGGTAGCTTTCCAGGAAAGAGATGGTGAGTCACTAGGACTTCTTAAGTACCAAGTCTTTCCTTGCCAAAACCTATCCCTCAAGACTTCACACAATTCTTTTTCTAAGTAAATTACTTAAATCACAATTAGAAATGAAAAGTCAAATTTTATGCAAAGGAAAACAATGCAAAGCAATTAAACAATGCAAAACAAGTAATTAAAGCAAATCAATTAACTAAGCACAAATTAAATATTGCTAACTACAAAACTTTAAACTAGATGAATCTTAAGGTGAGGCTTCTAGACACTTGGAGTCATTCAAGACACACTCACCGTCTACATGTGATTAATCCACTAATTAAACAAGGTTAAATATAATTACAAATCAAAGAAATACAAAGAAATTGAATTACAAAAATTAAAATTCAGATTTCCTATTGAGTTTGTTCAGAGGGGTGAGCAACGACATCTTCTGTTAAACAATGTTATTGGTTGTTTATGTTGTTACAACTGTTTGTTTCTGTTTTGGTTTAGTGTAATTGATCAGTGTCCAGCTTCCTTCACCAGTTTCCACATCAACACATCAAACCACTTGAACAGAGTTAAGTAAGCAGCGTGGGCTTAACCTTCAGATTTAAGTATGCATAGCGTGAGCTTAACCTTCAAAGAATTAAAATTTTATTTATTTTTTTTAAGATTGCGTTTCCACATTTTATTTTATTTTCTTTAATTGTGAAGCCTTAACTGACACTATTTAATATTCACAAGTGCCACTGTCACTTTTTTTTTCCAGCTAAATGTATTTTTTCTTGTAGTGATTTTTTTTTTCAGCTAAATGTATTTTTTCTTGATTAGAGGAAAAAAATAATTTAACTGCCGTTAATGTTGAAAATTGGAAATGATAAATGTAATCATAAGATTAGATTGTAAGATTTAAATATAGAAAATAATTTTTTTATATTTTATTATCTTTTAATTTTGTGGATTCAACATTTTGAATTTTTTTTTATATATTATATTTCTAATGTTTTTTCCATATTATTTATTCTTATTTTAAAAATATATTATATTTTATTTATTATGTATATTGTAAACAATAATAAAATTCGATTTACGATTAAAAAATAAAGATCGAAAAACAATTCACAATTCAAATCACAATTTTATAACCATAATTACGAGCATTTCCTTTCTAAAAATTAGTGTTCAATAAACTTTACTGATAATAAAATACAACAAAAACACATTAAAATCACTGGAGCCAAATTATAGATTATATTGGGCTTAGAAATACCATTTTATTAATTTACAATTTCGAACTTTTTTCTTCAATTCAAAGGGCTATAGCATATTTTCCCCCTGTTGCTTGCAAGTTTTTTGTGATAGCCGTGTCAACCGTAAGTGTGTCTCTCAGATAAGGCTTATAATAATGGCTAAGCTTCTTTTGGATTGGACTGGATTCCGCAAACCATATTAGCTGGAACAGCTATGTCAATCATTTTAGGATATTGCAGGTTAAGATCTGTTGCACAAATCAAGAGTACAATAATTAGCAGTTGTATTAGCAACAATTCATATTATCAAATAGATTTGACTAATCTTTCATAAAGTTTTGCTAGCACTTACTTGCCATGATGTTCTTGAATTTTTCCTGGAAAACAAGGCACCAACATTTCAACTGTGAGATACTACACAAGTGGGGGCTAACCAGCAGTAGAATTTATGTAACTTGCACAAGTTAAAACTTATTCTAGCTACATGTAATGAATCCAAATTCTCTCATTAAAATATCAAAGACAAGGATAAAATGCATTCACATTTCATGAACATGTTGACCAAATAGAATGAGTGATTTACAAACATATCCCATTACTTGATAATGCAGAGAATTGACAAATAGATATCACCAACAAAGTAAAAAATATCTGCAAATTTTCTTCTGATAGGACTGATATCTATCTACCAATTCAAATGTAATTCCTTTTCCATTACATTTGTCAACAGCTTAGATATTACTGACTATGGCAGCAGTTTTCTGTAAATTGGTTTCTGTTTTAAGCATTCTACATCACAATGGCGTGTATTTCCATTAGTATCTCTAGAAGAGTCTTTTTTTTCCTATTTAGCCACTTAATTTCATTTGGTGGATTGATCTCAAAATATATGGATGTCATCAATCATTACCTCATCCTTTGTTAGGCGTGGATTGTGTTGTATCTCCTCTCCAACAGTGCTTACCTAAAATCAGTAATTTGTATAAGCAACTCAGCAACAAATTTGGCAAGAAAAAAGCTTAAGGGTTGTCCTTACAGTGAATCCTCTGTAGTCATGAGCTGGATAAATTAGCGTACTCTTGGGCAATGTACAAATCTGTTTCCAAGGAAAACATGAGCAAACCAAAAACATCTTATATCTTTTACTTCTTAGTTTCTGTTTAACATAACACACAATCACTGTCAAGTTCATGCCTGTGTATGGATTGATTTGTAAAGCTGCTCTGAACTTCCACCCTGCATTAGGCAGCAATGAATAAATTTGATAAGATATTAGAAAATAGCTGGTAAGACCAAAACCTAATTCCAATGTCATTCTAAAATTGAGGTAACATAACATCTGTTCATATAAAACTTTGAACCCTCTTGAGAAGCTTAACTAAGGAAAACGGGAAAGAAGTATGTACCTGAAAATCTGTCCTTCCACATCCACGTATCAATACGGTATCTCCAGTGAATGCCATCCTTGGTTGAGGTTGATCAGGTGCATCTCCAGTAACATAGGTAACACAACCTTTGGTATGACCAGGAGTTGCACGGACCTACGAAGTTCAAGAGAATAGTATATATATTACAGATTACAAAGTAGATGATACAATAAAACATTGATGAGCTCTCCCCACCCATGCACAACAGAAAATAACATATTAAATTAGTTTAAAGACAAAAAATCCTTCATAATTGAAACAGATGAACCCTAAATGAGGGAGTCAAAACGATTTAAAAACTACATGTCTGTATGTTGTCATCTATAATAAAAATAAGATGAAATCATCCTCAAGTGTCCTTTATTTCTCTACCCAAGATTACAGTTATAACAAGCTAGCTTTCAACAATGCCACAATTTAGTTTAACATAAAGCTGCTATTAAATTCATGTCAATGATCTATCCATCAGCTTGACAAATCAGAGTCATTTTCATCTAGAAATAAGGGTACTAATGTCTTATCTGTATGATGTTGAATACTAGAAGCAGCATCAAATTATATGTTATATCTGTCTTCGTAAGTATAGAGTTTCATAGACTGGACATTCATCTATCATATTCTACAAAGAAATTGGCAGATCAAGCAAACATATATAGAACCCCTCATCCCTTATCAAGGACTTAATGAAATGCAAGGTTTCTTTGATAACCCCCAATCATTTGGAAACAACTCCAGTCAAAAAAAAATTTATAACATTCACTGAACATATTACTGGGCAAGCAGCTGCAGACTTACCTCTAGAAAAAGATCACCAAAACGGACCTTATCGCCTGGCTCCACATAAATATCGGCCGTTGCACCACTTGCTTTTGAAATAACAGATTTTACACCAGGTACTTTGCTCTATGCGTAATAAGTGGATAACAAAAACACACCAAGTTACCACCACAGCAAAAAGTATTCACAAATATTGAAAAAACTTCCTCCACCCTTAAATCGTTTACAGGGTCAACAACACATCTTACTTTACATCGAAAACATTTTTACAAACATTTTATGAACTGAAGGAACGAAGGATAAGATGGAAGTAACAATTCAGCAGGTGCACACCTTGATGAGGCCAGTCCCAGTGACATGATCCGCATGCACATGTGTGTTCATGGCATACACAAGCTTCAACCCCAGTTGCTCAATAAGAGACACGTCTCTATCTACTGTTCTATCAACCGGGTCAATCAACTGAAATTTCAACAAAAAATTTCAACAATCACCAAATAACAGAAACTAAAAAGACAAATTGAGTATTTATACTATCATTCAATCAAAGTCAACATGTAAGATGAATTTATTAAATTCTACAAAATCTACTTAAAAGTCATAGCTACCATGATTTCTGATTGATTCATACTATAAAAAAGAAGACTTTTCCTATTGTGGTGCACGTAAATTAAACTCAAAACGAAAAACCCATCATCAATCCACTAAAGGCCTAAAAAAACTTATATACTGTGGAGTATACAAATTAAACTGAAAGGAAAAAAACCCATCATCCAATCCCCAAAAAGCCTCCCACCCACGTAAAAACACCCCATAAACATTCAACCACACACTTCAAAATTCAATCTTTAATCCCTTCACACAAATTTCCCCACAAGAACAAAATTGAGAGAATCCTACGAGTGCTGGTCTTTCTGGGTGCGAGGCATCAGCGAGAAGGTACGTATAGGTGGAGGACTCCTTCTCAAAGAGCTGTCGGAACAAGAGCTTGGAGGAAGAGGAAGAGGAGAAAGAAGCCATTTGCGATCTGACTCTTCCGGGTTTGCGAATTGCTTTAGAAACGGAAACAGACAGAGGAAAAGGCGAGGCTTTGGAAGCAAAGAATGTGATGAACGGGAATCGCAGCATGTTTAGAAGCATAAATAGTTGCTGGAATCAAAAGGGTTGCGTTGAAATGAGGATAGAGATTGAGGTTGAAGTTGTCGGGTTGTGAACGTTAAGGGAATAAAGAAAGAATTGATGACGGTGATTTCGATCAAGAGGGCATAGACAAGATCGACATTTGGAATTGGTCAGTAGCAGCTGAACATGGATGTCACGTTGGATGCATAAAGACTCCTAGTTATTGGCATTCAATGGTGATGCTATTTTATATTCTTGTGTTCTTTGATTGTGTTTTCCACTTCACTGCTCTGATTCAGAGATGATTCACAGAGCCAATTATGCATGCCACTTCTTATCTGGTTTGTTTCTTTGGCAACGAGAAAGTGATAAAGTGATAACTTATTTATATTTCTAGTTAGAATGTTCTTGAATATACTTAAAGTATATGACAATTTTTAATATACTTTAGCCAGTGAAGATACTCGTTGATATGGTTAATTTTTCTTATCAGTTTTTTGTAATTTTTCTTAACTTTATTAAAATTGATAAGTGTTATTAAAATTTTCATCGCATTACATTTCCAATACCTAACTTTGCTTTCAATTTTGTTTATAATTTAGTGAATAAATTGTGTTTGCATACATGATTTCACTTATTTTTCTAATAATAGGTAAAAGTACTGTGTACGATTAGAAGCATTAGATTAGTTGTTAGCTGATAAATATAATTAAGTGTTAAATTAATTATCTTATATTTATATTGTTGATTATATTAAACAAATATACAATTTATATATTTTAATATTGATATTGGAACAGTTTTATAACAGTTGTATAACAGTTGGTTCTAGAAGAAGGTTAAATAAAATCTAAATTTTTTTTTAAGTGGATAACATGCTAAAGTGTGAGAGGACAAATGAAATTTTTTTTTTTTTTTTGAGTGATAAGTTCATCTTGAGTGTTTATCAAACTGTTATGGCCTCTTAAGTAAAATAGATTAAGCTTCCATAGGCATCACATAATTTTTGTTTCTTAATAATTGCCTATAGAAATTAAATATTTACTTGTTCCTTAATCACTATCTCATCATCATCATTGATCCACTAGAGTTTATAAGGTTTGGGATGGGGTATAGTAGTTAGAGCCAACTTGTCCTCCAACCTAGAGCCATAACAATTGCAAAAAGAACCAGTATCCATAATTAGAGAACAAGTGTTTTAAAAAAATTTGCAACATGTGTAGAATAGATTATCCCATTGAGATTGTTCAAGCTCGATAAAATGACTTTCGAGAAACTAATAAATGTATAATAATAGTTGAAATCATAGGCTAAAAAAGCATGTAAAAGAGAAGGAATGAGCATAATTATCATCAAGGAGCATACCAAAACAATCCAACTCAAGTTGTAGATGAAGAACATGAAGGAAAGAAGGAAAGCAATGAAGATTGTGCAGAAAAGTGTAGAAAAACTAGAAAACAAGGATGAGCATCAAAAGCCAATTCACTTAGCGCATGGAGAATGGCCCAACAGAATGAAAAATGTCAAAATGCTTAAAGCAAATTGAGGCCATAACAAAAGAAGTTTCTAGATAGTGAAGCGTTGAGAAGATGACAAATGGCTGAGCGAATCAAGCACTTAATCATGAAGAAAGCCCAGATTCGCTCAGGAAGGGCTTAAGCCTAAGAGTACCAAAGTTGGGACTTAGAAGATTTAGCTTGGATCTGAAGCCAATTCAACCTTAACTCATAACCAAGATTTGGTAGAGATTGGAAGCATCCAAAGCTAATCCGTGACAAATGTTTGACTTTGGAATCCTAAGAAGCCCAAAGATTAAGGATTGAAGACAACAAATATCGCTTAAGGGTGAAGAAAGTCAATTCATTGAGCATATTTTCTTATGCCGAGCGGATTGCCAATCCCCATGATCCCTTTGAATCTTAATTACAAAATCTATAAATAGATAGATTGGGTTAACATCCAAAGCATCGAAAGGTCTCATGAAATCAAGAAAGAACACATTGAGAGACCGATGGTGCTGCCTTCATGACCGATTGGATTCTTGAGTTTTTGTTGGAGTTGGCAGAACCTTAATGAAGGAAATGGAACGAGGAGGACTCCAATGGAGTTATGGTTTCCTTGAAGGTGCATGAAAGGTAGTGATGTGAGTTGATTTTTAGATGTTTCATTTATGGTGACACTTTTACTTAAGATTGGGATTTTAACAATTAATGGTGAGGACCTAAGGAAGATTCCCACTGGACACAAACTTAACCAAGTGGTTAAGTAAGTGTGAAGGTTCACTTCACAGAGGCAAAGATGAAAAACAAGATATAGTGGGGATGAGACGCAATTGCGGAATTGAAATGGGAACAAGGTAAACATCAATGGTGGACATGGCCTCCCAAATGATGCACCATACTCATGATTATGAGTGAAACCCAAGAGCAACAAATAAGATAACTAAGAGACAAAAACATAAAATGGAATGGAGAAAATGGAAGGAAATGGAATGATAAAACTTATGATGGTGGGTGAGAAATGTCACGCCACTTGGAGCAAGATGAGTGTGTTGGCTGCCACTTGAGAGCTTCCTAATCACTCAAGATAAGGCCTCAAACCTAAGAGGACATAAGCCTCACTAAGAGCTCACACAATTTGTGCATAGTTTTTTTACTTCATTCAAATTCAACTTGAAAATACAATGAGGGAGGACTCCTATTTATAGGTGAAGCAGCCTTGGAGAACAAGCATGAAGGGTATGATGTGAAACACTAAAAAAGGGGCAACCTTAGGGTTTGACTAAGTCAAACCCGCACCCTAGGCTTGTCCTTCTAGAAACTAGGTCAAAATTTCTTCTTAAAGGACTAGAAACAAGCTAAAATGATACCTACAACCCCTATTATGCTAAAGGCTCCTTATTTTGGCCTATCTTTGCTATTTGAACCCCTAAAGAGAGCCCAAATTATTTACAACATATTTGTATCTTATAAGAAGACCAAAAGGAAGAATAGTTGGTGTACTGGTTTATGTCCAGCTCCTCTGGTGAGGTCCATGTGATCCTTGGTGGGGTTTTGAATTGTTCGCTGAGATGATTGTTCACCACGCGCTTTGTCTTTTACTTCCTTCGTTATCTTTGTAGCTATTTGGGTTGTATCAGGTAGGGAGAGTGATTGGTTAGGCCATATCACTTGGAAAGGTGAAGAAGAAGATCAAGATGTCTATCCTAGAGAGTCTAGACAAGGGAGTGAGAAAGCTTGCAAACTTGGACAACAATTCACTCATATATTGATCATAGAAATGCATGAGCCAAGCACCTTAACTTTTAGGAGAGAGGGTTGAACATTTTGGAGCCAAAATTTGAAAATTCAAAATAAAACTCTCCAATGAGAAGGTGCCATGTGTAGTCAATCGGTTGTTTCGACAAAACAACCGACTATTTTTTTTTTGTTAACTGCCTTAACAGAATTCTGTTAAGTTTGTTAAATATGCTTTAAATGTTTTTAAATTGATTTGACTTTAATAATAAATGTTTTTAACTGCTAATTGGAGTATAAATGTTCTGTTATACGTTCCTAGCAAAAGTGTTACAAGATCAGTTTTTGAAATCAAGTTTTCTCCAAGATTGCTTAAGGCTTTGGATTTTTCTCTAAGAGCGAAGTAGGACTTGCTTTGTACTTTGATTTGTACCAGGTGTGATCAATCCTATCCTTCAATTGCATTTATGTAAGGACTTGTGTTCTCATAGTAAGAGGGTGTTTTGATCTGTGGTGTGATTGTGTGTGCCAAAGGAAGTGTGTGTTCTTGAGGGGATCAAGATCACTTCTTTGGTGGTTGTGTGTTTGTAATATGGTTTTTTTATTACTTAGTGGATACCTAGAGGTTTCTAGGAACTCGATGTAGCTCTTGGTATAAGAGTGAACCAGTATAAAATTTCTTGTGTGATTCTTTCTCTCCCTTAACTCTTGTATATCTGTTTTTAGTTGTTTTTATACACTGCTAATAAAAACAACCGGTTGAATCGCAGAAACAACCGATTGAATTTCTGGAATTCAACTAAAATAGTTTTCTATCTTGCATTCTTTGATCTCTTTAGCTGTGATTCTTCTTTGATTCTCTTCATACCTTCAATATTTTTGAAAAAAATGTTCAAAAACAATTCACCCCCCCCTCCTCTTGTTTAAGGCCTACAATTCTAACAGTTAGGTCAACTCCTAAGAAGATTCAAGCAAAACACTAATAGAAGTGCAAACTTGAGAGTGAGAATTTGAAGACAAATGAGCTAGCAACTTGGACAGCTTTTCATTATCAATTCAAATCTCATTTACAAGAGGGCTAACACTTGTATTTATAGTGCTTATGGGCAACCAAGGTGCAAGTTTTAACCCTAAAAACTCTTGAGATGGTCTAGAGTTGCATTGGGTCTAAGGAGGCCCAATTGTAACTCTAGCTAGACTCTTTCTTTTTCTATTTACACTCTACTCTAATTGGCCCAATACACGGGCCATGAAAATTGGCCTAAAATATGGCCCAAGATAATGGTCGAAATACAAGGCAAAAATAAAGTCTATACTACTTTGTACAAATTTATAAGACTAGGAAATTTGGAAGAAAAGTTAAAAATTAATTCTCCATAAAAATATAGTTTTCTGAACTCCTTCTTCTTCTTCCATTCTTCTAGCCATGGCCCTAATTAAAGGTCCAATATGTGTACTTCCGGATGGTCCTCCATCAGACCCTCCCGCTTGAAAAGGATCTGTCCTCATATCTAATTCTTCAATATTGTCAGCACCACCTACAAAAGGAATCAAACACAAACATTAAAAGTAGTGTTAACTCCATAATCAGTTGGGAGGTCTAATTTATATGCATTATCATTTAACATTGAAGGACTTGGAATGGACCATCTCCTCTGGTACTGAGTTTTGACTTTCTTTGGTTTGGAAGTCTTTCTTTTCGTAAATGTAGCTAAACCCAGTCTCATTCCTCAAAAAATATTTTCTTTCTCCCTTTGCTATTGCTTTCAATATATTTTTGAGTTTGTTTTTCAATTTGGGCTTTAACCTTCTCATGGAACTTCTTAATAAACACCAATATAGAAACTCTTTTCTTTATGAATCAAGAGGTGTGAAAGGATTAAATCCATAAACAACCTCAAAATGAGAAAGATTAGTAGTTTTATTGACTACTCTGTTAAAAGCAAATTCCACTTGAGGAAGATATTCAACCCAGGACTTCTTGTTGCCTTTTAAAATTGCCCTCAACAATGTGGATAAAGATTTGGTTACTACCTCAGTCTGTCCATTAGTTTAAGGATGACATGTGGTAGAAAACATGAGTTTAGACCATAAAGTTTTCCAAAAATGACTTAAGAACTTCACATCTCTATCAGACACGATAGTTTTGTGTAGCCCATGCAACCTAACAACTTCTTTGAAAAAAATTCTAGCAATGTAGCTAGCATCATCTATTTTGTGCCATGGAATGAAATGAGTCATTTTACTAAAACAATCCACTACCACAAAAATAGAATCATATCCACTTTGTGTTCTTGGAAGTCCTAGAACAAAATCCATGTTAATGTCTTCCCAAGGGATGCTAGGTATAGGAAGGGGAGTATAAAGTCCATGAGGCATAATTTTAGACTTAGCTTGCAAACAAGTTATACACTTAGAAGAGTAACTCTGAACATCTACTCTCACGTGGGTCCAATAAAAATTTTCTTTTAAAATAGATAGAGTTTTATCAACTCCATAATGGCCCATGAGACCCCCTTCATGATTTTCAGTTACAAGAAGCTTTCTGATGGATCCTTCGAGAATACAAAGTTTTCCTTTATTTTAAACATAGCCCTCAGACAAATAGAACCCATCACAAGGCTTCTTGAGACATGATGCATAAATGGATGCGAATTGATCATCTTGTTCTTAAAATTCCATTATGTTATCAAACCCTAAAATTTGTGAGCCCAAAGTGTTAAGTAAGTTATGGCGCCTAGATAAAGCATCAGTTATCGCATTACTCACCTTTTTCTTGTGTTTAATAACATAAGGGAATTGTTCTTAATATTCTACCCATTTTGCATGTCTTTTGTTTAATTTTCCTTGCCCCTTTATGTACTTAAGTGACTCATGATCAGTATGAATAATGAACTTTTTAGTCACCAAGTAATGTTCCCATGTTTGGAGGGCACGAATGAGAGTATAGAGCTCTTTATCATAGGTGGGATAATTCAATATGGATCCCTTAAGTTTTTCATTGAAATATGCAATAACATGACCACCTTGTATTAACATAACACATATACCCACACCAGAAGCATCACATTCTAGCTCAAAAGTTTTAGAAAAATTAGGAAGAGATAGAATGGGTGCGTGTGTTAACTTATCTTTTAAAGTTTCAAAAGCTTTTTCCTGTTTTTCACCTCAAGAAAAAACTACATCCTTCTGAACCAAGTCATTAAGAGGAGTTGTTTTAGTACAGAAGTCCTGAACAAAACGTCTATAAAACCCAGCTAACCCATGGAAGTTGCAGACTTCACCTACAATGGTAGGGGTGGGCCATTCTTGGATAGCCTTAATTTTCCCAGGATCAACATGAACACCATCTTTCCCAACCATGAACCCTATGGAAACAACATTTTCTTGACAAAAAGTACATTTTACAAGATTGGCAAAGAGATGATGTTTCCTGAGAATAATCAAAACTTGTCGAAGATGGCCTAAGTGCTCATCTAGATTCTTACTGTAAATTAAAATGTCATCAAAGTAGACAACCAAAAAATGGCCTATACAATCCCTTAGTACATGATTCTTTAATCTCATAAAAGTTCTAGGGGCATTGGTCAAACCAAAAAGCATGACTAACCACTCATATAATCCAAACTTGGTTTTAAAAGCAGTTTTCCATTCATCTCCTTCTTTAATTTAGATGATAACCACTTTTAATATCTATTTTAGATATTAAGTTGCCCCATTCAATTCATCTAACATATCATCTAACCTTGGTATTGGATGCCTAAATTTGACAGTTATATTGTTGATTGCCCTACAATCAGTACACATTCTCCAGGACTCGTCTTTCTTGGGGACCAACAACATGGGCACAACATAAGGAATGAGACTCTTCTGAACCCAACCCTTCTTCAACAATTCAATAACTTGTTTCTCTATTTCTTTTTTTTCTTGAGGGATTGTTCTATAAGTTGGCCGATTGGGTAGGCGGGCTCCAGGAAAAAAATCTATTTGATGTTCAATTCCCCCACAAAGGTGGAAGACCACTAGGAACCTCCTTAGGAAAAAGATTATCAAATTCTTTTAAAAGTTTTTGTACCCCACTTGGTAGAGACTCAAGTTTTTGACTTGTGGCAGGAAGTGCTTCCTTGCATTGGAGAAGAAAGAGAGGTTGTTCCATTAGAAGAGGTTTTATTTATTTTTTAAAGGTTTTTGTGGAACAGCTTATTTGGAGCAGGCACAACACTCCAAACTCTTTTTCTTCTCTTTTGTGACTTCATTCAGAAAAGAGAGTTTTTTTTAACAATTTTTTTTCCTTCTCTCTTCTCCTTGTCAATTTTCTTTTTAAGACTTATTTGGTCATCTCTCACTTATTGAGGTGAAAGAGGAGAAAGAGTTAATTTTTTTCCCTTATGATGGAAGCTAATTTTATTGGTAAGGCCATCATGAATAGCATGTTTATCAAATTTCCATGGCCTTCCAAGTAAAATATGTCCAACTTCCATGGGTACCACATCACATAAAACATTTCCATTATAATTGCCCATGGAAATTGGAATGCTTACTTGGTTCTTGACTACTATACCTTCATAATCTTTAATACACTGAAGTTTATAAGATTTTGTATGAGGTACAATAGTCAAGGCTAACTTATCAACCAATCTTGAGCTACAACAATTACAATAAGATCCAGTATCCACTATCCCTGAGCAAATATTTTCAAAAACTTTGCAGCGAGTGTGGAATGGATTTTCTCGTTGAGATTGTTCTAGCTCAACAGGTTGGCTGCCAAGTAGCCTCCTAACCATCATTAAGCTTCCTGTATAAGCTTGGAATTCTCTTTCAGACTCCAGGATTTCACCTTCACTCGGTGAGGATGTAGAGCAGCTAGTGTCATCACTGTCATAATCATTTAAAAGCATATTTCTCTTTTTAGGACTCTTAGAAACATAGTGTCCTCTTTCATGACAATGAAAACATTGAACATCTCTTGTCTTGGGTTCTTTATAAAAACTCTTTTTGTATTTTTCCTTTTCAATTTCTTTTTCTTTACCTGTATCTTTGGGTCTTTCATACCCCGATTTGGAAGGATAGCCCTCCCTCTTAGACTATTTCCCACAATAGGATGTGCTAGGATAATCTTTTCAACCTTATCTCTTATGTCTAAGTTAAGGCCACTCTGAAATCTAGAAATGGTTACTTCAGCCTTCTCCTTAACATTAGCCTTCAGGATTAATAGTTCCATTTTGTGCCTATACTCCTCTACTGATTTATCTCTCTACTGAAGTCTTTGGAGTTGATACATCAACTCCCTATCATAGTAGGAAGGAATATGGCGTTTCCTAAGGGCAGTTTTTAGTTGAATCCAATGACGGATTTGAACCTCAGGATCTTTTAATAGTGTAGACCACCAATACATAGTTAATCCCTAAAAGCTAAGTGTAGCTAGGGATACTTTTCTCTCTTCTTCCACATGGTGACTAGCAAAAATTTGTTCCACTTTCATCTCCCAATCCAAAAATTCATCTATATCATTTCTACCATGAAAAGGAGGAAGGTCTACCCTGGTTTCTTTTGGGAATTTTTCATATCTAGGCCTATGGCGATGTCTTCTATGTGTTTCCTCATTATGATCAGAGTTACTATCAGATTGTTCATGATGATCATAATTTCTTCTATTCCTATGCCTTTTTTCCTCACGCCTTTTCCCCATGTTTTGATTAATAACTAATTGTCTAAACATTCCTCTCAACTCATCTATTTTTAATTTGTATTTTCTCTATGTTCTTCTAATTTTGTTCTTAAAAACCTAACCTCTTTTTTCCACCTATACTCATCTTCTGTGTTCTGATTACTACCTTGAACACTAGATGCATGATTATGATCACTCATTTTGAAATGAAAAAGAAATGATTTTCACAAATTTTTTTATTTCAAATGAGTGATAAAAAAAATTTCACAAATAGGTTTTAGAGTTGACTAAGTTTTAATCAAGGTCAACAAGTTAAATTGTCTCCAAGTTCACTCCCAGAAAAGAGAAGTGAGTCACTAGGACTACTTAAGTACCAAGTCTTTCCTTAGCCAGAGCTTACCTCAGATAGTCTTAACAAAGTTTTTCCTCAAAAGAAATTTTCCCTAAATGTGATGTATGCAAAGCGTCCTAGTGATCAAAGGAAGATCAACTACAAACGGAGAGCAAACACGAAATGGGGACAGAAAAGAAATTAAAGGAAAACAAGAAATTAAAGGCAAGAAAATTAAAAAAAAGAAAGACAGAAAAGTAAACTAGATGTGTCCTATGTGAAAATGCAAGTGACACTTGGAACCCCTTGACACATTTTCACTACTAATAAATAAATGAATTTAGCTATTACAATGTCTTAATGGGACTGCTTTCATAGAATTTTCCCAAACACAACAAGAAAGCAAGAAAATTAAAGACACAAAAAGAACTAAAAAGGTTTTGTGATACATTGCCAAAAATAAAATATTTTTTTTTATGAATTTCTTTTCTTCAAGTTGTCAAATCTATCTTCTCTTTATATGAACTTGATTCTTGTCTTCAGTTGCTTCCCTCTCCAAATAATCACTGGTTTTAGCCTTGAGCTATGAATCATCAAGTAGAAATTTGCTTCACAACTTCAAAACCAAACTTCCACTCAATATGAATTTCTCCTTATGAGGCCAATAAGTAAAAAATAAATAAAAACTCAATTAAAAATGCTAAACTCAAACGGATTAATTTGACAACTGCAAGGAGTATTTTAAGACACAAATCAACAATTAAAGCTAACAATAACAGTGAGCACTCAAATAAGAAACCTAAGAATAGTACTAGAATAGATTTCAAAAGAAAAATTCTAGAATGAAACAGACACTGAAACTTCCAAAATTTGTGAAACTTCATCCATAAACATTTTGTGTAAGAAATTTTTTTTGAGAATCTCAACACAATATTGATCAAACAAAGCAAAATTTAGGTTAAACGGATGTATATCCTAAGAGAAATAAATCAAACACTACAGAACCAGTATTCAGAGATTGAAATTGTTTTTCAGCACTGGCAGACATGATTCAAATATTTACTGGGGAAATATTATAATGAATTTCAATCTCAAACTTTTATCCCAACTCCACAACACATCAAGCAAGGTGTGATAAAATTTTCAGGTCAAAAAGTCCAAGGAATAAGGTGCAATAAATTTTATACTGAGACCAACACCACACTAAAACTGTTTTTTCAAGGCTGAAAACGTCCTTACAAACTAAAACTCATAACAAATTAAATCATATTCATTTTTCACTTTTTTTTATATACACTGGCAAATTTGTAATCATACATTTTTATCAATTACAAAAAATACAATTTCAATCAAACCTATCAAATAAATCACAAACTTTCATAAATTTTTCTTTCATTTCTCACTATATCTACCTTAATCCAAACAACCTAAGAGACCCTTCGTTCAAATCATCTCAAATTCATTCATTCATATTTACCCCCTAATTCAACCAAAACATTAGAATTTAAAAAAAGATATTTTTTTAAAAGTTTTGTTAATAATGACATTACATAAAAAAGTTCACGTGGATGAAGTTTTAAACACAATATTCATAAATATATTAAGAAATTTATAACTTACAATACTTAAAAAATAAAAATAAATTATAAATATTTTAAAATATATTATATATACCATTCTATAAGGTAATATAATTTTACTGTCATTTTTAATGAGAATTTTATTATTTATTAAATTAAAATAATTTCACTTTCATAAAGTATATAAAGCATACAATCTTTTTTTTATCAAAACTAAATAGGCAATCTCTCTGTTAAAAGATTAATTGTATTACTCTTCAATACTTCTCTTTACAAATATCATTTATATTTTATTTTTTATATATAGAAATGCGAACATTCATAAATGTATGGATGAGAGGTATCTTCTTCTTTACCTTACTAATATGAAACACTAATAGGTCATTCTAAAATCTTGGTTGCTTTTAGGGTCTTGGTCGGATAGACAAAGTATCTACAAAAGGTTCTCTGGTGTTCAAGGTAGTTAGAGTAATAAATATTGTAAAAACGTATCTTTCACCAAGTGACATTTATCAATTTATAGAAGTGGGCAAAAGCATTGTTCACGTTTAGCTTGGATTATCACAACTTTTTAGGTTAACCTCATTTCAGTCTAATATTAGAGACTGATTATAGTTTATTAATTAGTTTTTAATCGTTATTGACCTATTTTTCAATCAGCAGGCATTGTCGAGGAGAGCTTGGCCTCTGGGGTGGGGGAATATCGGGTAGGGCCAAAAACCTAACAGATGAACAAGCTGAGAGTGGTCTCCCACTTTGGTCGGGGTATGAATGGGTTGACACTAGGGTTACTCAATTTTTTTTCCAAGTATTGTTGGTCATCAATAATCAAGTCATATGTCTTGAGTATACTATGCTCACAATGGAGGTCGAGGTGGGCATCATCTCCCTAAAGGATTGCATATTCATTGACAATGTAAGTATGACCGAGGGTAACTTGTCAATTTGTTTCTATATGTACAACTGCATGTTCTCGTATTGCCATGTTCGACTACCCTTCGACGAGTTTACCATGGGTGTTATATGAACCCTAAAAGTGGCTCCAAATCAACTACATTTGAACTTATGGGCCTTGCTGCAAGCCTTCCATTTGATATGTGGATATTCAATTTGTGTCATTCCTTCCAAGTTTTCTTACACTAGTATAGTACTTTACTAACCATCCCAGTCAATTGGGTTTTCTTAGTGGGTCAAGCAGGCACGTGCTTGTTTGCCCTTACACCTCATCCCACAAAAACTTCAAAGGTTTTTTTTAAAGTGGTAGTGAAATGAAAAAAATTCTTTTATGGGGACAAACTCAAGTTTCCATTTTACTAGATTTGAGAAATATTTTGGGATATCATTCATGCACTACAAAATTTTTAATTGGATTCAACTGAGTGGCGGGTGTTATTGGGTTATATTCTCTATAGGCATCATTTTTAATAATGTTGGGTTTTTTGCTGGAGATTATAATTAATATATGTGACAAGATAGTTAATTAATATTATTATAGTAATAAAAGTGCTTACATAGCTGTGTGTAGTTAAGTACATTGGTGTTTTCTTCAAAGACGCAGTGGGTTTGAAACTATAATAGCTAAGCTGGATGAAAAAAAATAGGGGTGACGAGTAATATTATCAAGTACTGTAGAAGGGGCCCATTGGAAACCACTTGGATCATATTGGGAGTTGAATGAGCTCGTGGGGTTTCTAAAATTGATTCTCCATTGATGAAAAATTGAAATTGCAAATAAGACAATTCAAAGAAATATACTTTAAATTAATGTTTTTTTATTAAATTTTGGGAGTCAAGAAAAGACCGGCTTGTTAGGAATTGGTTGTGTTGTATCCCACCCTGTAAGGATAAGAACGCCAGTTGGATGGTGGCCATTTAAAAAACCAA
>Ga0123342_1005751_pt1 | contig 17721 bp, 16 predicted proteins | sample Turbeawhitnodule_FD_89960 | JGI IMG/M metagenome (GOLD analysis project Ga0123342, IMG submission 89960) | Root nodule microbial communities of legume samples collected from Mexico - Turtle bean Mexico white nodule | ecosystem: Host-associated > Plants > Roots > Nodule | place: Mexico: Nepantla...
GAATGAAAATAAGTGAAAAATGAAATGAAATAAAATAGTAAGGTTTAAGAAAAACAGGGCACAACATATATAGAAGAAAAGAATAAAAAATCATAGTTAATCGACTTTTAATGGACAATGGACTACATGCACAATTTTTAGTGGTTTCTCAGCACAAAACATGCAGATGCATCTTCCAAGCTGCACACCTCTACATACTAGAGGAGAAATGAAAAGACACAGATCTCCTATTTTATCCCCCATAAGGAACACATCCAAACAACCTTCTCCTTTTCACCTATTTGTTCACTCTCCTCCCTGTTTCCTCGCATCTCCACTCAATAATTGCATAACTACTAATGATAAGCATAGTTCATGTACATCAAAAACTATTAATCATGCCAATTATTTGAAAGATCTATCACTGTATGATATTGATTAGGGTAGTCCTGAAACACGTTTATTGGTACAAAGACAAAGATATACAGCTGTAAACTCAACAATCGAGTTTCTAGGAGATTTCACCCTTGCTAGTAAGACCGAGAAACTCAAACCAAACTAAAAAACAATCAACTGCAGGTAAGAAAACAAAAGCTGAAAACTCGTCCACAATAACAAATAAAACTTCAATGATCAGCACAAAGCCATCATTAGTAGATATCCAAGGATCCAGCATTAAAAATGTATAAGCTGTAACCAAATAGAAAATTCCTTTCCTCCAATCAACAAGATTCATAACCAGATACAATACAGAAAAGAAAGAACGAAATTCTGATTTAATGTACAAGTACTGGCCACTCAATCATGTACCAGCATTGGGTAAGGCTGCCATAAAGGAATTGTAAGAAGACTCAAGATCAAAGTGAAGCTGCCGGGCCTGTTGTTCTGTCAACTCATCAGCTGCACCCATCTTGGATAACCTTGCAATCCATTCCTTCATTTTGATTTTACCCTCAAAATCAGGCGGCAGGATTGTCAACTTATTGAGTGAAGCATAAAGGTCCGAGAGCAAAGGATGCACCTGATCCACAGCGACCATGTTAAGTTTCAAGGAATCCATTGATGTAATAAAATTCTGCACACACTCAGCCACAGCAGCAGCCGAGGTGGAAGCAGTGGCAGCTGCAGTCGCACGATGCTCCACCGTAGCCGGCACACCAGACACCACAAGGCGGTTAAGTGCAGCCGGGCACTCCATCTTATAAGTGTCTGCAAATCGCTCAATGCTAGGCACAGTGTCTTTAAGGGTGGAAGCCAAGGTTTTGAAATGAGCAATGAGCTTTTGGCACTCTAACTCATATTCCTGGGCTGAGATTATGTCTCTAACATAGGCTTTCTCAAGCCTCTCAGTGGCCTTGATGATGGCAAAAAGCTCAGCAAAGTTGTCAAACATTTCTCTCTCGCGCTTGTCATTCCAGAGCTTAACCTCCATGGTACTCATGAGTATATGAATACACTATATTGAAACCAATCACACAGTGGGGATGGAGGAAAATTGGAGAAGAGAACGGGACACGCGCAAAGAGAAGAGTCCTTCTTCGCTGAAAGTAAACCCACAAAACCCAAAACATAACATGTTAGCTACTGCGAAGATCGCAACGCCACAAAGGGGATCTAACAACTAACACCATTATTTCATTCCACCAAACATCAAAATGCAAACAAAACAGTGACCAAAGTACTCACAGACCCAGCAGAAGAAAAACACTAAAAATCTAAACTTTGTCTCAAATAAATCAGAACTAATCCAAGACAGTGAACTAATCTCAACTTTCTCTCAAATTAAACTCTGGGTATCAGAAATTATTTCTGCTCAAATCGAAAAATCAAGGTAAAACGCGGTTTTAACGATAAGAATGACAAAATGAATGGACGTTATAGGTTTCCGAAATCTCCCGCAAATTTCGCAGGAACCAAACAACAACGGAGCATAAACAGAAACGAAAACAAAGAAATCAGCACAGAGTCATGAAATAAAAAGGCATGTTAAAATTGAGCCTAAAATCAGAAGAAATCCTAAAAAAAAATTGAAAGGGTGAAAAGCAATAATGAAGACGTTGAACAAGGAGAGGGAGAGAGAAGGGCTTACAGGAAGCAGAAGACGTTATGGAATGGTTGGGAGAGAGAGGTGCGTTCCTTATGATTAAGAAGGGAATGGATTGCATGAAATAAATCGGGTGCGGTAGGGTCCAGGGGGAAAGAGAAAGGGGTTGCGTGTGGGCTCCCACATATTATTATTGCTGCACGCCACGGCTTACGGCATCGACGTGTAGCAGTTGAAAACCAAATAACTACTAATAAGAAACGCAATGCTCAAATCTCAATGCATTGCGCCTACTATTTCCTCTCCTTCTCCCATCTCTGCAACACGTTACCCACCAAATCACACTATTTTCTCTTTTCTCTTTTCATTTTCATTATTTTTCAACCTAACCCTCACCTAACTATCTTCAACTAAATTATTCTTCTTCTTTTATATTACCCTCTTTCTAAACCAATTCAAATTCTAATAATATCACATCCAATTTATATCTTCTAAATTAAACACAATCAGAACTCTAATTTTTAATTTTCAAATGTATTAAATCACAGACAATAGGATATAGTGGGTTTTCGTCCCTCTAAAATTTTAATTATATTGAATATGTTTTTATTATCTTTATTTTGTTAATTCTTTTCTAGTAATTAAAATAGATAAAATATTAATATGAGGACGATTTTAATACATTAATTTTACAATTTAAAGTAATTTTTGGTTAAATATGTAATTAATAACTAAAATGTTTTCACCTGTTCTTATTATTAATAAGGATTAAAAATCAATTTTGGACACCTGGCTTGTTTTCAACTAATAATTAATTTTGGGACCTTCTTAACAAAAAAAATCAATAATTAAGGCCTCTGATAATTGAAGCCACCATGAGCTTCATCTATTTGGATTTGTAGGTTTTAATTTCTTTTTGACAGCATTTGAGGATTCTAATTAAGACAATAAACCTATTAAAAAACTGACACAATAAGCTCACAGTGTTATTAGCTAAAGTTTTTATTCACTACAAATTTGAATAGAAAGTAAATAAAAACAACTACATTTTTCTTATTTTTTAAAAGTAATTTCTTGTTGCATTGGTTTTGGTTGTATTCATCAAATTTACCTCTTGCCACGGATACAGAAATTTATGAAAGGGGACAATATTTTTTAAACTGCAATAGTTTAAACATACAGCTTCAAATAAATAATTTGTTAACAACTAATGACTTTTACAAAAATATTTGTTGTTTTTACATATAAAGTCGAAATTGATTTTATTTCAAGAGATGGAAATAGAAAACATATAAAAAAAGTTTCTATCATTTAAAATATCCTATTTCATGATATAGAATAAGTAATTGTGTAGGTTAGACTATTGAGTAGTTTGTATGAATATCTAAGCATATTATTCAACAACAATTAAACAAATATTACAAAATATATATTATATTTACATTTATGGTACCCAAAGTATTAGTTAGGAAAATTATGTTGGAGGTACCTATGGTCCTTTAGCAAACAAGCTTTTGGATTTGTCAAAGTTTACCTTCAATCTAGAAGATTCTATTTAAAGCTTCTCTAGAGTGGAGGATACCACCAAATACATGTACCTTTGCTTTTATTATATGTCTTTCTCTTCAAACGCACACCTTTGCTTGTGGAGCTCTCTTCTATGATATTGTAGCATTTCTTTAAGTAAGATATGAAAAATATCTTTAGGAGTAAATCTAATCCTATAATGAATGATAAGTTTTTATCAAGTATATCACAATTGTGTTAAGATTAATGTTGTACTGTATAAGGTCATTGCCATAGGCTTTTGTGGGGCTACTTTTGAAATTATATATTTCTAATATTATTTGAAGTATAAGCATATTAATTATATATATTATTAATATTATTACAGAAAGGGTTTATTTGGATTGGAGTGTGGGTGGAGAGAAAAAAAAATGAGTGGGAATTGAGTTTGAGTGGAAAGTGGGACAAAATTTGCTGAAAAAATGTGTAAAAATTGTTATATAAGAAATTACTAATATATCTTTTGATTTATTTTGCAAAAGAATAAGTATAAATTAGATTTGAATAATGAATAATTATATGGGAATAATTGTATAAAAAGATGTTGAAATTTAATTATGGATAAGAATATAGTGATTCTAAAAGTGGAAAAACATAAATAAAAAATAAAATTTCGATATTTCAACAACATCAATCATTTGATGAACATATATTTCAATTCATGATGAAGGCTAGATGAAATGGTATTCATATAACTCATACACACCTTATTGTAATTCTTAAATTCCAATCAATATTTAGTTTAATGTGTTGTCATCTTGTGACAGATGAGATTAATGTCATTCAACCTTGAAATGTTCATCTCCATTTTTTAAGTGTTTTTTTTTATCAAGGTCATGTTGTTCGGCATGGTGACCCCTGACATATGCCATGCACTTATGTGGTGACTATGTTGATTATATTTAATTTTTTCAAAGATCTCAGGCTCAATAAATCACTCATGTCTCTCATATTTCAAGTTCAAAATATTTATCCAATCATCGTGATTTATTATGATATTATTCTTCAAGACGTTACTAACCAAATATTATGAGTCCAATAGTTTAAAATTTGTGTAAAACACATTGACAAGGTCATTGTACCAATGATATCTCTACGACAAAAAAAAACTATAAGTTTTTAAATGCTAAGTGTTAAGAAAATTCAAATACAATAAAAAAATAAGGAAAAATAAATTTATAACCTTTGACTAGATAATCACTTTAGTCTCATAATCGCCATAATATTTATTCATTTGTGAAGTATTGTTGGTGATATAACACATGTGCAAAGGGAGGCAAATTTGGAGTAGAGATATCATCATGTATGAATCATGTACCCTTTTGTTATAGAGGACCTCTTTGTCATTTTGATCTTGAAGATGAGAAAGACATTACTTCAAACCTGCATACATTGAAAAAACATTATATTAGTAAATATTAAGTTATATGTAAATAAAATAAGGTCAAACATAATACAATTGTATTGTCATCATATATGAGAATGAACTGATAAGTGACACAATAAAAATGTTTTACTCAAATGTCAAACACAATATAATGATTATTGTTCCTTGATTAATTATAAACAAAATTAGAAACATATTTAAGGAGTCAAAGAGGTTATTATAAAAAAACCAATTTTATCACTCATAAGAATACAATTTAACCTCATCACTTTGTCACAATTTTTTAAAATGAACTTTACAAATTTAAGGATAAATATGTAATTGAAATTACAAATCGAAAGTCAAATATAATTCTAGTAACATTCAACTCATTTCTCTTTATCGACGAACTCAAGAAACTCAACTTTCTTATTTTTATTCTTTCAAATTAACTCAAATTGTTCAATTCAACTCTAAACTATTGGTACTCCAATTCCTCACAAAAAAGAGTATAATAAATAGGTGGATACAAACTTAACCTAATATAGATGCAAAGAGATGTTTTTGTAGATTTTTTTTCTTAAAATAATCTACCATAACTAATGTTTATTTTTATTTATAAAATAACATTCTTAGAAAATTCTATTCTCAGGCATATCTTTTACTTACTTTTTATAAAATGAAAGCGAGATTTTTTTTTTCAATTGGGAGAAAAGTTTTGATGTTGCAAAAATGTCAAATTCCCTTTTGTAGAAACGTCATATTTCATTTAATATATTTGAATACAATTTCGAAATATCTAATTTGATTTTTTTTTAAGAATATTTATAGTGAATTAAACATGTTTTAATAATTTTTGAAAATTAAAATCTCTAAAATTTATTATGTTTTCTGAAAATGAAAAAAAAAAACTTTTTGACAAACATTTGCTACCTACAGATACACCCGTTGGTTCCAGTAAGGTGATCTGAATTGTGGTGACTCATCCTTTCCCTTTCCTTTTGGTAAATGAAAATTTAGGAAGTTACTTTGTAGTTGGGGTTTGGGTTTTTGGGTATTTACTTACTATTTAGGAATTTTAGGCTTAGCACCAAACTCATTCGCAAGATTTGTTGTGTCTGTGTATGTTTCCATGTTGTTGGTGATAGTTGTGTAATATTAACATGACGCATATGGGTGATGAGAGAGTGAGAGTGTTATTTCTACTGTTGCTGATGCCACTGCCAACTGTTCTGGGTTGGGGAAAGGAGGGTCACTATGTCACTTGTAAGATTGCACAGGTAAAGTAACAATACCACACTATTCTTTGCCTTTACATCTCTTTCTGGATTCATTATCAATGTCTCAATTATTCATAAATTGATTTCAATATGCAACACATGATAACAGATCCAGTGCAGCGTAGAACATGCTGTGAAAACAATAGAGTATTGAGTATAACTGAAGGGTCAGTTAGAAGCTTAGTTGGTTTGGGAATATAAGCGGTTTTGGGGTTTTACTATGTGTTTATCCAGAGACTGCAGTGTTGGTAAAATATTGTTGGAGGGTTTGAATTGCAATTTGCAGGGTTATCTTAGTGAAGATGCTTTATTTGCTGTCAAACAATTGCTTCCAGATTCTGCTGAAGGTGATCTTGCTGCAGTGTGCTCTTGGGCTGACGAGGTTAGGTTTAATTACCACTATCGTTGGAGTAGCGCTTTACATTATGTTGACACGCCGGATTTCAAGTGTAACTACGAATACTGCAGTGAGTTTGTTTGGCCCTATGCTACATTGGCTTTGATGGAATTTTTCTATGTGTAGCTTCTCTTTGGATAAACTTATCAACAAATACTTATTGGAAAAGAAAATAAGAAGCTAAAATGAATTATACTTCTTCCATAAGTGAATCTGTCAACTTTTAGAAAAGTTGAACTAGAGATCAACTAATTGACAATGTCAACCAAAACTAATTACAATCAACTTCAACCTAAAAGAAACCCCAACACTCATTAGTAAAAAAGATAATGTAAAGTCAAGATGTCGTGACCTAAACTTAGCGGATGAAGTTCCAATTCAGGTTGAGCCAATGACATCCAGACCTTGGTTGAACTGGCGTTATCTTAGGTACGACCAAGATGATAACATCTCAGCCGAGGTTGAGGCAACAACATCCTTGTTGAAGCCAAGCTAAAATGTTGAGTTATGCTTAAAGTCCACTTTTTAATATGATATCAGAGCCATTTAGTTTCTATCGTAGTGAGAATTTGTTGGGTTTATCAGGCTACTACCCACTATCACATCACCCATAAATATATAGTCTCACGTATTAGTTGACAGGTATCGACGTGAGGGGGTGTGTTAGAGATCACACACCAACTAGAGATAAAGACATTGCATGGTATATAAGTGAGTACAAACCTCACCTTATGAGTCGTTTTTGTAAGGTTGAGTCAGGTTTAAAATCCACTTCTTAATAGTGAGAGATTAGAAAATAAGTAGAATTTCAAATTCTTACTTTTTTTTAAGTGTAATATTGAAATTCTATAATTAAAAATAATCAAATTATTCTTGTTAATTTCAATTTCTTTTATACAAACAACATATTTTACTGTAAAACATTTGACATTCTGTATAAAAATGAATTACCTTTTCTAAAAGGTCTCCATCCAAGAACACTATAAGTTCATTTTAATTTCTTTCTTCTACTAGTATTTCCCGAGAAGTTTATCCAAATAAGACTTAAACTGTTCAAAGGCAACACACTTTTCAAGTTACTATGATGTGACTCTCATGATTCTTGAAGGAGATTGCCATGATTCTTCCAAGCATAAACACAGGTGTGTAACTGGAGGAATATACAACTATACGATGCAACTTAAAACAGCAGAAGCAGGCCCTTCATCTGAATTAAACTGTATGTGCATTCACAGATTGCATTCTTAATTTTTTAGTAGATATGTCCTTTAATTTTCTGTTCTGATTCTACCTTTATCAAATACAGATAATTTGACTGAGGCACTTCTGTTTTTGTCACATTTTGTTGGGGATGTTCATCAGGTTTGTTCTTCTTTGTTCCTATTTAAAATATTATAAAAAACACAAGTTATTCTTGGTTCAAAAAGTAACTATGGCTTTCAAATCTTGTCCTCGATTTGCATGAGTGACAACTTAGAGTATTTGAGTTTACCTATGGGTAGGTAAGTAATGAGAACTTGAAAGTCTAAAACAAGCATTGGTGGTAATTAGTCATGATATTCTTTTTGATGTATTGTGCGAAAATTACAATCGCATGGTTAGATGTCTATTTTTCTTCAGCTAACTTGTGCTTGAAAGGATATGTTTTTCATTTTTGATTTCTGGTGCAGCCCCTACATGTTGGTTTCCTTGGAGACCTAGGTGGAAATTCAATTACAGTTCGTTGGTACAGAAGGAAAACAAATCTCCATCATGTAAATGCCTAGAATCAGATTCTATGTTAGTTGATAACTTTACACTGGCTTATTCCCTTCTATGACTTAATTGTATTAAGTAACCGAAGTTGTTTTTTTTTTTCCTTTTCTTAGTGTAATTTAACAAAGATTTATAGTTTTTTGAGAGAAATTTTACTTGTATATTATTTTTTTGTCAGTATCTTGTTGCTTTCTTCATTGTGTTTGGGAGTAACAGGTATTATGAGCAAGGAAAAGATTTGGGATCCCAATCCCTTTTTAAGGAAAAAGATACGAGTTTTAATTTTAATTCTATTTATTCCTTGCAGTCTAAACTGATACCTACACTTAGCATTTGATGCCAAAGTTAAAGAAACCTTATTGTATTATCACATGCTGTAGGTAAAAGATGCACCCACTTTTGCAAGTGATTCTTAATTTCTTTGACACTAAGATCTTCTACGTAATCATTTGGTTTTTATCTGTTGGTCATCATGCTCATCCAATCTGTCCCCGTCAATAATTCAGTAAATCAACTAAATTCAGTGATTTCGGTTTTGGTCCAGGTGTGGGATACCATGATTATTCAGTCTGCTCTAAAAACCTTCTATGATTCAAATCTTTCTATTATGATACAAGCTATTCAAAGGAATATTACAGTGAGTTTTATTTTTCTAATTTTTTTAATGTATTTATTCAAATGATGATGATACCCAGCATAGATAAACTGAAGCTTTTTTCTTTGGTCGTCATGATTATTGCTATGCTGGGACTTCTATAGATACGCATAGGCCAAATTGACTAACTATTGTTTTTACTCGCTTTCTGCAGGATAATTGGTCAAATGATGTTTCAATTTGGGAACATTGTGCACACAACTCCACAGCCTGTCCAGATCGGTATAAGCATTATACACACCCTTTTTTACTCTCTTGTTTTGTCTCATTGGCTGCTTAGTATTAAACTGGTTACAGTCTTCTTTGCTTGATAGTTATTATTTTTATATGCATGTAGACAGTTTTACATTCATTTCTCGTGCCTCATTGTCATAACTCTGCACCTTGAAAACATTGAATTGATAAAGTTGAAATAATTGTCTTAATCCCAATACCAATTGCTCCGTGTAACTTACCTAGTCGGATAAGGTTACCATTGTTGTTGCATATTTAGATAGCCAGGGACTCCCCTTGGTTTGCCATATCATCAAATTAATGGTAACTGTAATACTTCTTGCATACAACTTATATAATTTGAAATTGCATATCCTGATTTTATTGGTTTCAATTCAGGTATGCTTCTGAAAGCATTAGCTTAGCATGCAAGTTTGCCTATAAGAATGCTACACCAGGAAGCACTTTAGAAGGTATTTCCTATTTTCTCATGGACAAATAAAATATTAGAGGAACTCCAAAATCGTCAGCTAGAGCTTTCCTCTTCTCCTTCTATTGTGGGTAGTGTTCTTTTTTTAGTATCCTTGTTTTCCTTAGCTTTAAGGTAGTTGTTATGAATAATTGTTGTAACTAAGTGCACGTGCAATAACAGAAATAATGGATAACAGTTATTTCGGATTGAGATATAAAGGGGTGGTTGTTTGGGTAAGAGAGGGGGCTTGTAATGGAATTGTATTCTTCTTCTTTCAATCTATGAACGAATATCAGAATGTTTCTGTCATATATGTTCCCTCTGTTTTGTATTCTTCGAGTGATTCCTAGAATACGGCTTTTTCTTTAACAATTGGTATCGGATGGTTGAATCTCGGGGGCCATGGTGGAGGCAACATGTAATTTTGTAGCTATGAAGAAAATGGAGGAAAGAGTCATGGCGAAATTGCAAGCAAGATTAGCAGAGGTTGCGGGTTCAATATGAAGAACCTTAGGGGAGTCTATGAGGACACATTACAGGATTTCCTACAGCAGTAGGGGAGCAACACGAATGGGTTCCATGGTAGTAGAGGGGATAATTCTTACTTGTGGGATGCGAGTGGCTTGTATTGATTTCTCTCATTTTTCCGAGAAGAACATGTACTAGTGGCTTTATCAATATGATAATTTCTTCTTGATTGACAACACACCAAAGGAGGTGAAGGTGAAATTGGCAATGGTACATATGGAAGGGCGTGCTTTACAATGGCACACTGCAATTGCGAAGACCATCAACTACACGTGTTTTGGAGTGACTACAAGAAACTATTTCTTGACCAATACTACTTTCATATGACCCTATGGCAGAATTAATGAAGTTGCACCAACGAAAAACTATTTCCGAACACTATGAAAAGTTCAATGCAATAGTAACCTATTTAAATCTATTAGAGGATTACATGATTAGTTGTTTCTTGGATGGATTACGGAAGGATAACCACATGTTGGTAAGAATGTTTCAACTCACTACAATTAATAAATCATTTTCCCTTCCAAGATTGGAGTGCAGAAACACCAGAAGGGAGTTCTAGGAATGAAAATGACGATGGGTGAAACGGTGGGACATGGGGTACCAACCTGGTGGGATGTAAGGAGAGAAGTAGTGGAGGACAAAGTTTAACACCAACTTATATGAATGAAACAAGAGTCAAAGGCCTTTGTTACTTTTGTGATAGCCCTTACTCATCGAAGCACAACTTAACATAAATGAAGCTATAGGTATATTTCTTGGAAGTGAAGGAGGAAGAGAAGTGAGTGCGAGGCAAGGATATGGAGAAAGAATTGTTGGAGCCATTATTGGAACCTGAACCACAAATCTTTGTCAATGCTTTAACGGGGATGGAGAGTTTTCGCATAGTGCGAATTACGGGTTACTATTAAAAGAAGCCATTACACATGTTGATTGATAGTGGTAGCACACAATTTCTTGGACAGTAAGATAACCAAGAAATATGGGTGCAAAACCTGTTAATATGGTGGTGGCTGATGGATTGAATTTGACCATTTCTTCAATGGTGAAGAATTTCACATGGACGATTTAGTAGACAACATTCACGTCAAATATGTTGCTAATTAGGGTGTTGTGACTTGGTTATGGGGATTGAATGGCTACTTGCTTTGGGAGACATTACTTGGTATACCCGAATTAAAACGACCAAAAAGAAGTCGTTGGTAAAGGCTATAGATGAAGGGGTGCATATCTCTATGATTGAGTTGTGTAATGAAGGAGGGTTGTTGCATTCTTTAAGAGCTCATGCAACCATGATATTTGTACCTGAGTAGGTAAATCAAATATTGGAAGATTATGATGATGCCTTCCAAGAACCTAACCAACTACCTCCCTTTAGACCTGAGTTTGATCACAAGATTCCCTTGTTGCAGGGATCCAATATCGTGAATAAAGATCTTATAAATATGTTAGAGAGCAAAAAGATGCCACTAATAATATAGTGCAAGAGTATTTGAAGGCTGGGGCTAATTCAAAATGTAGGAGTCCTTATTCGATGGTGTTGGTTGGGAAGAAAGATGGATCATGGAGGCTCTATGTGGATTATAGGGACCCTAATACGAGCAATGTGAAGAACAAGTTTCTAATTACTTTGGTTGATGATTTTAAAGATGAGTTACACGGGTCCACTATATTCACCAAAATCAATTTGCAGTCAGGTTACAACCAAGTGATGATGGAACCAAATGACATTCATAAAACTGTGTTTAGAACTCATGGTGGGCATTAAGAATATGTTGTGTAATGTCGTTTGGGCTTACCAATGCCCCAACAACATTCCAAGGTCTCATGAATTGCGTGGTCCAACCATATTTATGATATATTGATATACAACAAGGATTATGCTGATCACATGAACCGTTTAAGAGTTGTTCTGCAGATTTTGAGAGAGAACCTTCTGTTTGCACGAAAGTCCAAGTGTTACTTTGTTGTTGAACAAGTTGAATACCTGGGACACATTATAGGGAAGGATGGGGTGGCTACATATGCTAGTAAGCCATGTTGCGATGGAGTTTTTAGGCTTGATTGGTTATTCCAAAAGGTTTGTAAAAGGGTATGGGATTATGGTGTGACCTTTAAATGATATGCTAGAGAAGAATAACTTCAACTGCACCAGGGAAGCTAAGGAGATATTTTGCAAGCTCAATGAATTACTTAGTAGTGCTCCTGTGTTGGCATTACTAGACTTCAGCAAGACATTCATCGTTGAAGTGGACGTGTCGGGAAGGTGTGTGGGAGTTGTGCTCATGCAAGATCCACACCGAATTGCCTACATCAACCGAGAATTGAGCCTCCAAAAATAGTCCTTATCCACTTATGAGAAGGAACCAATGGACGTGTCGGGTGGGTGTGTGGGAGTTGTGCTCATGCAGGATCAACACCCAATTGCCTACATCAACTGGGAATTGAGCCTCCAACAGTAGTCCTTATCCACTTATGAGAAGGAACCATTGGTTGTGGTGTTTGTTGTTCAAAGTTGGTGTCATGTCACTATTTCTTGAATAGGCAGTTCATTGTGAGGACTGACCACTTTAGCCTGAAATACCTTCTAGACCAAAGACTAACAACTGATTTCCAACAAAAGTGGTTGGTTAAACCCATTGAATTTGATTTTTTCATTGAGTATAAGAAAGGACAAGAAAATGTTGTGGCTAACGCTTTATCCTGTATGGAATAGGTGCAGTGCAACAGTTTGCTTACCCAACAATTGCATTCTGAATTATTAGAGAGAATTTATCAATCATGGGTAAATGATCTTAGCATACAACAAATAATACAGGACATACAAGAGGACTCAAAGAGCCGCAAACACTATAGATGGAGTAATAGTGAGCTGGGAAGCAAGGGGAAATTGGTAGTGGGCAAGGATCTTGAGATTAGAAGTGGGTTCCATTCAGAAAAAAATTGACAACACATCACGATGGACTTTATAGAAGTGCTGCCTAGTTCCAATGGTAATGAAGTAATTCTGGTTGTAGTGGATCGTTTGAGTAAAACCACCCACTTCATTGTTTTATCTCATCCTTACCATGCCAAAGAGGTAGCCTAACCTTTCATGGATAACATGTTTAAGTTACATGGGTTCCCAGATTCAATTACGAGTGATCAAGATGCTATATTCATTACCCAATTTGGCAGGATTTCATGAGTTTGCAAGGGATGCAGTTGCAACTCTCCACTAGCTACCATCCTCAAACAGGTGGCATCAGAGGTTGTGAACAAGTGTTTAGGAACTTATCTTCGATGTATGTTTACAAATTTCCTCATGAGTGGACGAGGTGACTTCCCATGGCTGAACGGTGGTATAACACAACGCATCATACTGCCACCAAAACCACACCATACGAGATAGTTTATGGTCAGCCTCCTCCTATCTACCTACCCTATCTTCTGGGAGAATCGCAGGTTGACTCAGTTGATCCGAGCTTGGTGAAACAAGAAGAAATGTTGAAGCTGATTAAGTTCCATATCAGGCAAGCACACGATTGAATTAAACAGTTGTCCGACAAGCATAGAATTTATTGGAAGTATAAAATAGGGGATTGGGTTTATGTCAAGCTACACCCTTATAAACAGGTATCTGTAGCCCACCGGTGATATGCCAAATTGAGCCCGAAATACTTTGGACCCCATAAAATCATTGATTGTGTTGCAGCTCATATTTTTTTTTTTATCAGCAAAGAATTAAGTAAATTAAATGGAATACTTCAGGGGTATTCCAACCCTTATACAGACACCCACATTTAATTTAAAGGCTAAAAACAGAGACTACAAACAAATCCTAAGCTTTTAACCAATACTTAAGCGCAAAACTGACATAGGGGACTGAGACCTACGTCCACTTCCTCCAATCATGAAAATCAGCCCCACAAACACAACTCCAAACCAACTTGCTGATACGACTATGTCTACACCTATCTCATATGAGCCAACCAAGACCATCCAGATCTGTTCAACATAGAAAACCCAGCATGAAGAACCACATACAGAACCAGCGTGTTGCAGCTCATATGATCGAGCTTCCCATGCATTCGAAGATATACTATGTTTTTCATGTATTGCAGCTCAAGGAACATGTAGGAGCTGCCATGTTTTAACCTAGTTACCTTATCCAGCAGAAGCAATAATGGCAACCCAGAACCTGAACCTATTCTAGATCGGATGACAGGTAAGAGAAGAGATGCAGCTCTAACTAAAGTCTTGGTGAAATGGAAGAATCAGCTTCCGGAAGATGCAACGTGGGAATTTTATTATTTCTTTGCTTTTCTGTGTTGTGTTCTTTTCTACCTTGGAAAGATTATTGAGCGAATCCATTTTCTTCTACTCAATCTTTTTCTTTTATCAAATATATTAATAAAATAAAATCTAAAGTGCGTATCACAAATTTTCTCTGTACCTTAGCATGACCGATGGAGCGCACCAAATTATTCAATATTCAATGATTGCCACCAGTGTACATTATTTTATTTGGTTTCATAATATCTGAAGGATGACCCTTCATTCTTTGTTATTTTATTGAATAATGTAGATGGGTACTTCCTTTCTCGGTTGCCTATTGTGGAGAAAAGGCTGGCTCAAGGTGGTGTGCGACTTGCAGCTATCCTCAACCATATATTTGCTTCTAAGACCAGAATTGCTCAAGCTTGAACACATCTTCAGGGAATCAGCATCCTGATAAATATAGCTGTCACTTGTGTATCTACCAAAAGTTGAGAGACCTTCAGTACTCTTCTCATGCCTACTCTTTTAATATAAAGTAGCACAGTTCTTCATTTGCTTATATGCATTGCCCATTCATTGATCCTAAAGGACAGTCTGCTTGATTTGGACTGTAGGCACATTACTTAAAACATTATAAAGAGTTTATATGTCGTTGTGAAATGTGTGTTTAATCACACATGTAAATCCTTTATTTATAATCATTCAAAATATAATACAGGAAAATTTAATAATGGAGAATATTTGTTGATTACTAGCATCAAATCATACGTTTTACACAACTAACATCATTCCTACTTATGAGGTCTTTGTATTTATCAATGAAATTAACTTTGGACCACTATAGAAGCCACCGTCTGCTCCTAATAGAAATAACAATTGATGTTTTTCATACCTTGTTAACAGCCTGGGGAATCTTGGACAACTGACAAAACTGCTGATATCAGAGAAGACTACACCACTCCTTTATTGGATTTAAAAAACATCTGTTTTATGGTGAGTGAGTTAGTAACACATCCGTTTCTAACTTGAATACCCTATAAAATTGGAAAGGACCAAAGCCTTCCATTATGTTTTGTTCAAATGGTCAAATCCAAGAGAGACATCCAAATGCTAGTACTCGTCCAATGTCAAGTCCAAACCCAAAGGACAAAACCAATTTACTGTGTAGTAATTCTCTTTTTTCTTTTTTTCTTCATACTTCTTCATGCAGATGTTGAACCATGAAATTTGTTTTTATCTCTAAGAAGAAATTAAAGCATAACATTGCCCTATAGATTTTTAAAACACGAGAAGAAGAGGACTTGAATGTTGTTTAGCTGTGAAATCTTTAACAGCATTAGAGCTTGGCTTGGATGCTTCTGCAAGACCGATTACTGTAGAAAAAAATAGAAAGTGAAAGGTTTAAAGATGCGACAGTTACTAGAAGACAATAATCTGCTTGAGACTAAAGAGGCATGAACTATCAGTGAATCTTGTTACTAGAAAGGTGGCTTGTTGTGTCAATGATTGAAACATACATAATTTTAGTCAAATTCACACAATTATAAGAAAGAATTATGAAATACTTGAATGTGGGAGGAGGTTGGTGAATGGGTTGGTTATCTGTTGTCTTCTTTTCTACAACATAAAAAATGAATCCAATAAGCGATGGAAGGAAGAGGAAATGTTGCACTAATGAACTAAGAAAAAAAAAACACCATCTTTTTTTATACTACTCACTCATACCATCTTCCAACTTACACTCTGCTTTTAATAGGGAGTCATATATATGATATTAAGAATAAATATTTAATAAGTGTTTTAATAAAATTTTCATCTTCAAAAATAGAAGAATAAAACTAATGAAAGAATCTTTTTAACATATTTCACTTTTTTTCTCATGAGAGAAATAGAAAAAAAGGAGTTTATTTGAGATAGAGAAATAAGAAAAATTAATTGATGTGGAACTTTTGTTCTTCTATTTTAAAAACTATTCTACCGGAAGATTTTGACTAAATTAATTAAATTTTTATATGGTTTTTAATTGTATATCATCTGTATTGCTTGCGTTTTGGAGATCTGTAATGCTTAAGTTTTGGAGAAACTATAGTATGATTAATATTATATAAACTTATTAGTGTTGATTGACTTTATCATAACATTTGCCTCAATCTTTTATACATATTTTCTTTCTTTATTGTCTTACGATTAGTTTGATATTGTATATTCATTATCATAAAATGAAAGATAAAATTCTTTCAAATAAACAAGACACTTGTAACAATATACAGTAATCTTCTAATACTTGTTTTTTCTATGAAAGAAATAATAATTATTAAATTATACACAATTATTGTATGCAATTATTGTATGATATTGTGCGATATTGTGCGATATTGTACACAATTATATGTATTTAATTTAATAATTATAGAATCTCATCATTAGTGATTAGTTTGTAATTTGGAGAGAGAAAGTCTTCATACACTCGTGTATATTTGCTATACATTGAGTGATGTAAACACGCCACAAGAGAATAAGAAACATCTCTTATTCTTACCATTTTTTATCATTTTCTTACATGGTATCAGAGCCATTTTGAGCCTATCCTAGCGAGTGTTTGCTGGGCTTATCAGGCCACCCGCAATCGGGCCATTATCGGACCACCCATAACATATATCTCCACGCACGAGTTGGTAGCCTCGACGTGAGGGGTGTGTTAGAGATCCCACATCGACTAGAGATTAGGACATTTTATTGTATATAAATAGGTGCAAACCTCAACCTTATAACCCGGTTTTATGGGGTTGAGTTAGGCTTAAAAACCACTTCTTAACACGTATGTTATGCAACTGTTGTTTCACCTAAGCAAAAATTTGATCCGCGCGTTCGACAGTGCATCTTCATTGGTTATCCTCTTAATCAAAAAGCATACAAATTATTTGATATAGATGCAGACACTTTTTTTACAAGTCGGGATGTAATCTTCCATGAAAGTGTTTTCCCATTCTGCCAACAGTCACAGACACAATCCTCACCTCCATCACAAGGTATTTTGCCCACTATTGACATTGACTTACCCACTCATGTCCAACATTCACTCAATCAACCTTCTTCTCTTACTCATCACAATGCACCTGAACCTCCACCAAACCAACCTTCTTCTCCTACTCGTCACAATACACCTGAACCTCCATCAAACCAACCCTCTTCTCCTACTCGTCACA
>Ga0123342_1005752_pt1 | contig 17721 bp, 6 predicted proteins | sample Turbeawhitnodule_FD_89960 | JGI IMG/M metagenome (GOLD analysis project Ga0123342, IMG submission 89960) | Root nodule microbial communities of legume samples collected from Mexico - Turtle bean Mexico white nodule | ecosystem: Host-associated > Plants > Roots > Nodule | place: Mexico: Nepantla...
TCTATAAACATAAATTAGTATTTATTTTTATTATTATTGATGATGTAATCATGTTAATTTCAAGTAAAAAATACATGACATAATTATAAAAAAATCAAAGTCAATTAGTATTAATTAATAGTGGACACACAAATAATATTGAAGTGTCTAACCTAAATGCAAAATCCTAAAAAAAAAAACTAATGCAAATGCTACACTTAATGCTTAAAAATGAGAAGAAAAAAATGCAAAAATAAATAAGTTTAGAAAATAAATACAACAATAATAAAATAAAAACAAAAAACAAAAATAAATAAACAATGACAAAAAAAAAGAATAACTAAAGACATATAAGATATAAAATAAAGGCAAAACAAAATAAGATAAAGATACAAGATATAAAATTAAATAAAAATCCAAACAAGATGATCATAAAAAGAAAAATAAATGAAAGATGATCATTCATTTAATATTTTCTTTAATGGTACATTAAATAGTTTGTGCAAAATAAAACATAATTCATGACGAGAAGTGCACAGTCCAGTAATGTTGGGACATGTTCTTTGTGTGTCCTGATGTTTGACAATATGAACATTTTTTTATTCGATCATGTTGTTCTCTTATGTCCATATCAGTCTTTATTCGACTTGAATTAGGCCTCCACTTTGATGTTATTTTCATGTCGGGACTTGGGCATAGTATTTGACCAGTGTATGCAGGCCAATACTCTTTATTTCTGAGTTCCATCAAATAGTATTCCGTGAAAGATCTGTTGCAATGTTGTTGTTTTTATTTTCTATATTTATTTATTTTTACATTTTTCTTCTTCTCATTTTTAAGCATTAAGTGTAGCAATTGCATTAGTTTTTTTTTATGATTTTACATTTAAGGTAGACACTTCAATATTATTTGTATGTTCAATATTAATTAATACTAATTGACTTTAATTTTTTTATAATTATGTCCTGTATTTTTTTACTTGAAATTAACATGATTACATCATCAATAATAATAAAAATAAATACTAATTTATGTTTATAGATTCAACTTTTATGTTGTTATAGAGTTTAACTTTTTATTTTCTTCATTCTTAAAAAAAATTTAAACTAAAATTTTTTTAATTTATTAAATTTTTATTTTTATTTTGTAAAAACTCATTTCTTTATTCATTAATTATATTTCTAACTATTTTAAACATTAAAATATTTATTTTTTAATCCATTCAAAATTAAAATTATCAATTTCTTTTTAATTTATTATTTTATTTATTTATTTTTGAAATGGTGCTAGATAGGGAAATAAAAAACAAAAGGGTGTTAAATAGGGAAATAAAAACAAAAGGGTGCTAAATAGGGAAATAAAAACAAAAGGGTGCTAGATAGGGAAATAAAAGTGTAAATGATGCTAGACAGGGAATTGAGCCCATGTCGTCAGTATTTTTTATTTTTTATTATTAAAATTTTTAAAATCATAATATTACTACAACAATAAAAAAATTATTATTTTATATTTATTAATTAATAATTTTCAATTTAATGGAGTAAATAAATAAATAAAATGAAATAATGATCAATTTGATGAAGCGAACATGTTAAGAAGAGAGTATGAACACCACCCTCAAACAATGACTTGAAAGATTTGGTTGCGAAAGGCGGGACAAACAATATGCTATAATTGCAAATCCAAGTTACGAAGATCCAATCTACCTCGCGTGAGAAAGATCGCGTCAAAAATCATAGATTAAAAAATTCTAGTGACGAATTTGGAGAAACTTCGATGCCACATTTGTGATGAGAATAATAGGTTATCTGTGAAGAAGGATATTGGAGTTTTTTTTATCAGCAAGCAAGGATGCAATTGGAGTGGAGAAGATTAAGTTGTTTTATTCTTCGTTCACATCTTCGTCCATCCAGTTTTCTCAAGCGAGGCATTCAAATATGGTCGTCTGCTAAATACTACCGTTACAAATTGAGTCATCGGTGAAGAAACCATTGTTGTCATTCATTCATATTTTTTTTTGCAAAGAAATAATAAGAAACCAAATGATAAGATGAAATAACAACTATGGTTTTTAAGAGAGATGAAGATATGGGAAAAAAACTAAACGTTTAATAAACTGCTTTACATTCAAAAATTTAAAATTGGTAATTGCTTTTTACAAAATGATAGAATATTAGTTTTAAAAATAAAAAACAAAAAAAGTTTCCAATTAATTATAAATAATGAAAAGACTGAAATGTCAAAGATAAAAATATTAATATAAAGGTAAAATTGATAAACACCAAAAGAACAGTTAAAGAGGGGAATCTCTTTTATATATATATAGGTATAGATAAAAAAGAAAATAATTTCCAATTAATTATAAGAATAATTAGTTATTTATTAAATGCTTAAAAAATAATGAAATGATTGAAATGTCCAAGATAAAATAATAAGGGTAAATTTGATAAACATCAAAATAACCGTTAAAGAGGGAAATCCCCTTTATATATAGGTATAAATAACATTACTTGTTATTTTTAATAATATTACTTTTAGTATGTATTGTTCTCTTAGTGCTAACTTCCTCCTCCGTTGTTAAATCTGCTTCTACCTCAACGTCTTCCTTCTCTCCTTTCATTATCTTCCTCTTCTCCGTAAACTCCAAGTCCATATGGTATTTACAAGAGACACTTTAACGCTCAAGTGAGATCTCGATATTCGGTGTCCGGTGCAATTAATGCATGATGATAACGTATATTTTTCTCTAAATTTATAACTATTTATGTGATTATCATGGACTATTTGTTATTAGGTTGGATTAGAGTTTTGAATTATAAAGAATAGTGTATTACCTAATGCTTAATCACTGTTTGGTCACTTTAACATCTTCTGTTAGACTTAACGAATTTGTTCATGTTGATCGGCACTAACTGAATGTTGAGGTATCATCCTTCGTCCAGGATCGACCGGTATAATATTTTTTACAAATTTTTGATTGAGGGTGGTATTTTTTGTTTACTTTACTAGAAGCCATTTTTCTAATTTATACTTTAAATTAAAATTGTGTCTTTCTTTACAAGCCAGTAAAAATATTAATTATTAATATGTTAGCATGTTATTCATACGTCTTTTTATTTGACTTTTTTTGTCGATAAGTATTTTTTTTAATAATGTGAGCAGCTACCTCAATCAACGTTGCAGTACTAACTTCCAACTTTACAGGAGCCTAACCTCTTCACATATCGATTCAGAAGAAAAAAAATCCACTTTCCTTAAGAATTCTACAAAAATTGACTCCAAATCAATATTTTATTAATCAATATCCACGTTAATCAAAATAATAATAAAAATAAAAGGAGATCAACCTCGGTTTTGATCTCAAATGAAATGAAACAAAAGCGAAGAAACAGATTTTTTTTTTTAAAAGAATAAAAGAAATCCACTTAAAATGAAAGCAAAGTGCCTGAAAATTTTCAGTAATTTATTAATGATCAAAACAAATTTAAAATCAGTTATTATAATTATAACCAATGATTAAATTATACCCTTTTTCAGTCCTATTTCATTGTAATTTATAACCCATGATTATAATTACAATTAACTTCTATTAACTATCTTCAATAACTTCCGCTAAGCTTACACTTACCATCATGTTAATAGCTTTAGGAGTTTTATTACTACGGTCTTCATTAATTTTGTCTGTAATTTTTTTTTAATTATAATTGTGTTAAAATGAAATTGTTTTACACTTACTTAAAAATAAATATTATAAAAGTCAACAGAGTTATTATATTAATTTTAAATCGTGTGTCTGTGTTATGTAAATGTATTTTGTGTTAAAATAAAATGGTGAATTAATAAAAATTCTGATGAAAGGTATTAAGAGATCCATGAAACTTGGAACTTAAAAAATTTAATTTATAACCATTAGAATATTGATGTAAAAATGGGATGATTTATTTGGAGTTGGAATATGAACCCGATCCAACATCTTCGCCCATAGCCCCTTATTTGGTGGATCTCTATCCCGAACCAGGAATATAGTTAACTCCACACCCTACACTACATATTCTAATATTTCACCTCTCTTATTCACTCCTATTTGTTGGGAAGAACATGGGAATTGGAAATCTTATGGGATTGTTTTTCAATTAATACAATTAAAAAAAATAAGAAAAATCAAAGTTCTACTATAGCTCATGTACGTCTTTATCCGTACTCTGTATATTGGATCAATTTGTTTAAGATTAAAAAAAAAATAAGTGAATTTAGTGTAAAATATTTAGTATTTATTTTTTAGAGATTTCAAAAACAAAAGTTAAAACTTATGTTTGTCTATGATAAAAATACATTTAAAAAAAAAAATCAAAGTTGTTGATTTTACGGCAAGTGGCTTAAAATAACTTTTGACTATAATAATTTGTTTTCAACTTCGGATTAATTTAAATAAATTAAAATAAACATAAAAAATCAAAAGAACGTTATTATTTCTCTAGAAAATACTCTATGCTGAAAAAAGCCATACACAAGCAGGCCTATTATATTAAGTAAGTAAATGCAATATTGATCAACACTCATATTATAGCACTTAAAGAAAAGTTATGTAGTTCATTTTGTATTTTTGTATTGTTTTTTAGTATGTTCTGTTTTTTTTTTGAGATTTTTTTTTTTACAAAACTTTAAATTTAACAATACATCTTACTTTTTTTTTTCTGAAAATTATTTTACATTTTCCAATTTGTTGCGTTAAATAGGATGTGGTCAAAAGTAAGTAATGAAGTTGCTGCTTTATGTATTTCCAATAATTCATAATATGTTGCATTATGTGACAATTATTATGTTAAAAGTGTTTATTTAATAATAAGAAATCAGCATATAATGTTTTTCAAAATTAAGCATATGTACGATTATATATTTTAAGTTCTGACTTGTTATTTTTGGAACAATGTGTTTATAATTTTTTATGCGGTTAGATGTATAAGGTGGCTACATCAATATATGATTTTTAAAATTACTTTCTTCATTACTATCCCATGGATATTTTATCTAAAAGATTTCTTATGCTTTAATTTTACAACTATGAAAAAAATTAAACATATATATATATATGAAAATAACACATTTAGTTCATACTTTTTATTATTTTTGTATTTTATAAATCTTATTTAATTATTTTGATAACACTACAGGTCTTTCGAGAAGGTGATATTGAGAAAAAAGACCCTACAATCATCCTGATCATAATAATTTTGTTTTTGGTAGATTTTATCTATATTTAAATTATGTAATTAATAATTAATGTAATTTTGATTTATAATTATGATAGAACATATTCAATGCAATATTAATAATTTTTTTTTCAACTTCTTTAATATTATAATATTACAAATTATGTTTATAATTTTTAAAATATGATAGTATCGTTAACTATTCTTCATTTCATTTTATCGTGTTCTAAGTATTTAAAAATGTTTTTAATATAACAATTGTTTTTTACATTTATATAATTTAATTTGAACTTATAAATTATTGTATAACTAATATTATAATTTAATATATTCCATTTAAAAAATTAATATATATGATTTATTCATTATTTAAATATGAAATATTTAAAATATTCCTGGTTCAAGACACTAGTAGATTTATATATAGACTACGGGAAGACAAGCACTCCCGTACCTCTACATTGCACTTTTATTTTTTATTTTTACTATTATTATATATATATTTATATTTATTTAAATGAAATATATATTTATGTTTTTAGGAAGAGACTCTCAGGAAGCATGAAAGCCATGTTATTGATTGAGTTTCAAGAGATTTGAGAAAAAAAAAGATAAAGTGAGAAAGAACAAAGAAAGAAAACACACTAATAAAATATCATAAATTCAAATTGGAATGCAGACTGTAAAAATTGAAAAAATGAGATATATTTCAAAAAATGAAATTAAAAAAAAAACTATTCTACCTTCAAACTGATTCTAATAACTATTTTAATATGTTTTAGAAAAAATAGGAAATGACATAATATTCATAATACAGTAATAAAATTAAATAGATATAAGGATAAAATAGGAAAAAATTGAAAACAAGTACAGAAGAAAATCTCCTATATATAAGTATAGATATATAAATATAGATATGAATAATAAATAAACGGCAAATGGAATGATAATTTTATTACTTGTCCATCCTCAAATTAAAATGCTATTTTTTGAAATAACCGATCGCTGTTTGTACTTCACAGGCCAGTGAAGTAAAAAAAGGTAAAGGGTAAACCGTAATAAATAAATGAATAGAATTGGTGCTTCAAAGATTAATATATCCTATGAATGGGGGGTCCAAAATAAAGAGCATGCGTCCTCTTTACCTTACAAAATGAATGCAGGGCGGTGATGAGATTCAATTTTGACTTTCAGGGTTGGATAAATTTACCATGTAATATAACAGAACTTTCGGGTTGAATGATCTACTTTTGCGGGCAAAAGAAATCCATTCCAGGGGAAGCACGAGTTCACCAATAAATGCAATGACATACAACAATTGGGTCACTGCTAACCATTTACCAAAAATCAGAAAGTGCAGTAAAAATAAGCACCTTCTTTGTTAGTGGACCCTCTTGCTTCATTTACAACCAACACTAAAAGGTTTGTGAATTGTCAGAAATGTGATCCAGGTACCGCTTCACACGATTTTGATTTATCTCAAATATCAAAGGTATGCCCCTCACCTACAAAATAGACCACTCATTGAGACTCCTCGGAAGTTAACTAAAGAAACGCTACGAAGAACTCACGTTTCCTACTAATTCAGGTAATCCAAACAACGTCGTTTAAGTTTTGAACACAGCCAACCCCAATTCCCCAAAAAAAATAAAAATAGTGAGATAAAATTCTACGTTCAGCTCATATATAAATTAAATCATTTTATGAACCAAAATAGACTTGCTACAACAGATCAGATATGGAATTCGAATGACAGAAACCAGTAACGTGTCATTCTTATAATTATAAGACCAGCTACCCTTATTAAAGACATATGGTGGCATTGGAGTAAAAGGTGCAAAGAAATCCATGATTCTACGTATTTAATCCAACTAATAAATAGAAGAAACATTGAGTAGTGAAGACAACACCTAACTGTTCTGCATATTAAACTCCCAGAATTAAATTCTGGGAAAACCTAGACACTTGCTTTCTGCTTAAACAAAAATAAAGATGTTGTAATGCAAAGTACAGAAACAGGGACGTTAGGCATTATCTGGGATACTTGGCATGAAAAGACTATTATTCTAGCAGCACTAAATCAAAAGGATTCGACAACACATGGGCAAGAACATACAAAGACGAAAACAACATAACTTAACCAATTAGGATAATGATAGACCCCTTTTACTGATTCCAAGTTGAATGCTAAAGGAAAAGAATGAAGAGAAATAAAAGGATATACTGATAACACAGGGATCGGGAGGACTGAATATGATATGTAGAAGATAATAATTTTGTTTTGGAACATAATTGAATGCCGAGTGCACAAGGAATAGCGGGAGGTAAGAACTCAGTTGGATAAGAAATTACAGTATATAAAAGAGAAGTGTAGGAAATGAAAGAAGCCATATGATCATACCTCAATTAGATAATTGGTATGCAGTCTTTGAGACTGACCAGTTTGCACTTCTTTGCTATTTACCAGGATTGAACTCTTGCCGAAGTTTTTGATGTAGAATGACCCCTCTTTATCCATCTTGATAATTGCCTACAAGTTAGCCACGGGAAAACATAATCTATTAAAGTCAACCTTATTCGGTAGTGAAGACAACACCTAACTACGCCGAACTTATAATATATTAAACTACACATTAAAAAAATTATAATTCTGCATCCCTACTATTTGAATTTACATCATGTCAACATCACATCATAAGTAAAATGACCATTACAGCAAGACTGTGGATGAAATGAAACAGTTTGCCCTTTATGACCAGATTAATAACCCGGAAACAATAAAGCATTACATAAATCCTTCATAAACTAACATAAATTATATCCAATCACAATTCTTCATCCATTAAATTCCTAGCATGGCATTGATTTTCTTTGAAGCTAAAATTAGAAGAGGTATATTGAGGTTATTAATACAGTATAGCTTATTTTATGATGTAACACTGTTTTCTGAATTGGAAATGAGACGTACATTCTGCATGTTTATCAACATGTATCAAATGCAGCAAAAAGTTGATGCAGCCTAAGTGTAAGTAGGTAAATATAACTAACCTGACGTCTAGATATTGAATTGCTATACCCTCCTTTGCTCAAGTCAATGTCTACAGGAAAACCTTCCGTCGCTCTTCCAAGTAGAACCTGCAGGATGAATTGAGCCATCTTAAATATTGAAGGGAAAAAAATCCCAGTGAACGGCTGTTTTCAAAGCACAATTATGCTTATAATTGCAGATAAGTCTGTACTACTACTACTACTACTACTCCCTTCATTCTTTGACTTTCATCACAAAACTCACTCAATTTACAAGCAGATTGCTGCCAGAAGTCCGGAGCACAATCTGAACTAAACAACCAAAAATGTGTGTAATGCATGTGAGAATTTTTTAGTAAAAAAAAGATAACAACCTCTTTATGCTTTGAGGTTTTTGAAAAGGAAACAATGAAAAAAATCTCTCAAATGACAAGTTGGCAAAGCAAGCACAGGCTCAAATACCTCAGGTTTCTTAATATAATGCTTTGAGTGGCGACCATATAAAATGGCAAATGCTCCATGTGCATCAATGGCTCTCTGAATACAAGAATGGGCACCCTGTTCCAGCCTCATGATAGCTCGCTTACTTTCCACATGTTGATATCTTGATACTAAATTGTAATAATAAGATATATAGTTAGGCTATACTGAAAGAAAGTAGATAGTGGAAAGTAGCAAAATATTAATATGCTATCATTGATCTTAGTGTGAATATTGTAATCAAAAAACAATACTAAGTTCCACAAGCATATTCAGTGGATATATATGATGATCAAGGCAAATATACAAGCACAAATGCATGGAGACATTATGGACATAATTGATAAGGTTCAACAAATTCCCTATATTATGCAACTGACTTGCAGATCCATTATTACTTTATCAGCAAACTGGAAATCCTTAGAAAGAGCATTAAAGGATTGTAACATCTTCAAAGAAAAATGCCGCAACCCCCTCCCCAAAATGCTTCTCATTTTATCTTTTTACTTAACAATTTGTAAAGACATGTAAAAATATGGGCAACCATAAAGAATCCCTTAGAAGCTGTCAACAACCCGAGTAACCGATGCATGCTCCCATACCATTGAGTTAGGTTATCACTTTACTTTAGGTATGTTCTCTATATCTCTTCTCCAAATAAAAAGAATAACAAATAACAGAGTACAGAAAAAAAAATGAGGGCTGTGTGATACCTTCCTCATTATAAGAAGAATCCAGATGATCATCAGGATCCAAGTCCATATCAAGTACCTGTAGGAGGGAAGAATGAGTGAATCAAAGAATGAGTAGGAAAAAGGCCAAGTGTTGACAGAATGATTGATGCAATACAACTTACCATTGCTTCTACGTCAGAATAAGAAGGAAGTTCATCGTCACTCTCTATATATTGCTCTTCCTCATCTAATGTTAGAGGATCTGCCACCAACTCTGACTCAATAACATCTGAGGATCCAACTTCAGCACATTTCAACTGGTGATCTTGAAGTGGCAAACCTAAATCTTGTTCATTCTTCATGCTAGAACCATGAAGTTGGGGATGATTTCTCAAGTCGTTAGAACTAGCTGCCGATTTCTTAATGAAAGGATTTGCCATATGATTGCTTTGATCCTTTGCCAAGTCAGCATTGGTAGCTTCTTCCTTTTTATTTGCATGCAGAAGAGTCTTTGTAGTGTTCGCAGCATCATTTCCACCTAAGCCACCAGAAACAGCAACAGAACTGGTAGATACTATGTGGGATGCATGATTAGCAGGTAACTCGCATTTTACCTTAGAACCACCATCAGGTCCCAGAAAGCAAGGAGATCCCATCATCTGAGAAGATGATTGAGATTCTACACAGATTTTCTTCTCTATATGCATCAAAGTTTTACCTCTTCCAGTAGCTCTATGCTTATTAAATCCATAATCCTGTACACACGATGACATTGGTTTCTTGGATGCTTTAAAAATCAGTTTAGATGAAGGGGGAAATATGACAGGAGGCACATCAAACGGTAGGAAAACATCTTCGTTATCTGGAATTTCTTGTTCCTCAGTGTTTAGGGAACAGGAAGGAACTTCATTAGTTAGTCCATGAAAGAGGGGGCCTTCAGCCAAGGGAGGAGATGAAATATGGAACTCTAATTTGTGAACCACTTGTACACTACTAGAGGTTGACACTGGGTTGTCTTCTACCTCTTTGAGACATGAAACTGACTGGTTTAGAACATGTGCCTGTGAGGCAATTATTGACTCTGGTTCATCCATTTTAGGGACCTGCGACTCTGTTTCATCCTTTTTAGGGACTTCACTTGGATTAACATCATTTGTAGAATTTAGTAGGAGCGAACTCAGACCATCAAAGTAAGATTTGTCAATCCCTTCTTCTCCGTCGACATCCATCAGAAAGAGCTCTTCCTCACTACTGAAGTTGAGGAGAGAATTGGACAGTTCTTCCAAATAAGCCTCCCCACACGCAATCGAATCATTAAAACCATCACACGCCATATCAGGTTCTTTGATGCCCTCATCTGTATTCCAGACTGGTATTTCAGGAAGTGACGCTAAGTTAAATGAAGTTCCACACTCTAACTCGGTTGAATCAAATGCATTTTTTTCATCAAAATCAGGACACATGTTTCCAGGGTCATTGTTGATGTGATCCAATGCGGGCAAGGGTATTCTCTCTAAACTATCGTCACCAATCCACCCATCAATAGTCAATTCTCCGGGAACATCCAATTCGTCAACAGCTTCATCCAAAGGCACGTCGTCTCCAATAAATTGAGGCTCTTCCTTAAGTACATTATTTAGCCTGGCAGGAAGATTCTCTTCAACTGCACTGTCAACTCCAGAGAAAAACACACTGGCAGTAACTCCATCAGAAGCTACATTATCATCCATAGCATTTTCAGGAGGAAAATCATACTCAGCAGGAAGAATTAAAGCTCCACCTTCAGTCAAGCAGTTTCCAGACAAGGGGTCACTTCCATGCGCTGCATAATTACCATTCCCCGGATCAACTAGAAAACTTAAGTCCATGGAAGTTAACATGCTATTGCGAATTCTTCTGCGCCTTGCATAATACAAATTGCGAACACTTCCAGACTTGCTCTTAGCTGAAACAACTTTCTGTTCTCTGGAATGTCCAAACCTGTAAAATTTGGATGGGAGAGGCGAAGCTGAAAGCTCAAAATTTGTCATGCCCGCAGAAGCTTCTGCAGAAATGACAGGATCATAGAGGAGAGAATACCACCTATCTTGTATCTCTCTGATACTATATTTTCGAGAAAATTGCACTGCACCTTTGGCAAGTGACTCCAGTGAAGCACCAGCCTACAAATTAAAAGCTAAAATTAAATTAAACACTTAAACCCGAATCCTGGGCTATTCTCCAAAATGAAAACCAGAACAGCAAATAGATCTATTTGTCAGCAACTCTTCTCTCGGAACTAACTTTTATGCCTAAACTAACAATAATGTAGGCGCCAATTCCACGGTTTGGTTCCCATACGAGGTGTATGATTATTTGTCAGAGAAATTGCGAGTGTATTGGTTATACATACAGGCAGCAAAAAGGTATAAGCAAAAAGAGAGGGTTTAAATTGAAATTAGAGGGAAATGATTCTGGAAAAAGGCAGCACAATACAGGATAATGAGAGATGGAAAGAGAAATGAAAGGGAAAAAAATCAGAAATTGAAAGTGAATAGAAGGAGAAAGGGAAAACCTCAACGGCGTTCTTGAGCAAAAGATCGTCCTCGGGAATCCAAGGGGCTAATGTAGCCAGAGCTCCCATCGTCGTTCAGCACCGTCTCGTCTCCACCTCGTCTTGGGAGTGTGTAACTGTGTGTCTCACTCTGAACCCAAAACCCCTATGCTATGTGATGTGCGTGTCACACTTTTCGTGCAACGCTCAAGACTGTAGAATACAAGGGTTTTAGCCTTTTAAGGCGCAAAAAAGAAACCGCGTTTGTTTGTTACCATTCACCGGGATTTCTTTTTCACTTGTCGTCTTTTTTGGGCTACGTTTTCGGTTTTCATAAAAATGAAAACAAAATATAAATTACTTTCCGTTATCGTCACAAAATACTACAATATTAATACGTTTCATTCAAACTATTCACTCTTGTTATGAATGCCTTATCCAAATTAAATTGATTCAATTGATTAGGTTTTAATGAAATATTTAATTTTTCTTCATTTAACTTTATGTAAATTACATGTTAATATTTATAAAAGGTAAAAGTATTTTATTTATTGAAACATAATATCAATTTACTAAAATTATTTTATATTAATCATTGCACTTAATACATGTGAAAAAATTAATAAAATATTGATTTTTTTTCTTAAATTACATCAAAGTTGCCCTTTATTAAACATGAAAAAATGTATTTATATGATTAAAAAAATAATATACTTATTCATATAATCATATTATTTTAGAAAAACTGTTTTAACAAATAACAAATTTATTATTTTTCTTAATCTAAATGAAAAAAATTAAATTCAAGTTATTTTTTGGAAGGAAATAATACATTCTTTTTTATACTTGTATTCAATGTTTTTAGAAATACATGTCTAAATAACATTATGAGTTTGTAGAATATTCAATAACATACTAGATATAAGTAGACTGAAATTAAATAAGAAAAGTAATTCTATTTTTAGCTTAGACAAATATTTTTTTTAAAAATATTGAGACCTTTCTGAAAATAGTATAATTTTATCAAATAAGAACAGTTATGTATATATAATACCTATATAATTATATAAATTTGAGTGCTACTCGTATTTGTGAGTACATACAAACTTCATAAAAAAGAAAAATAACTTGCCATTGTTTATTTTGGATAAGGATATCCGGTTGAGTATGTTATCAAGTGCATTTTTTCAAAAAATTAAGTATATAATTTTAGAAATATAATCTTGCGGTTAACTATTGTTATAGAAAACAAACATAGTTGATAGTTCATATCAATTTTATTGTCTCCTAAATGTTTTAAATTATTAATTATTGTAAAAAAAAATTATTTTGTGTTTTTAATATAGTAATCATATTTATTTTTAATTTATATGATTCTTAATTCATTTAATTTTGATTTATAAATTATTGGATAACTAATATTACAATTTAATATATTATATTTTAGGAAAGCAAATTTAATCTAATATATCTAATTTATTTATTATTATAATATTATCATTTAAATATATATATTTTTTTAAATTCCATCATTACGTAAATAAAGATTTTTTTTATCCGAAAATAACGAAATTAAATGGTACTAAGTACGTAACATATTTATATGGTCTACCTCGTAATCGTATGTCTTTGTATATTATACAACCATCTTTAAATAATCCTTCACCCTTAACTAATATTTTAGATCCATTTTTTTTTTATTAGTTCGATTTTTAAAACACATGTATGTTTTATAAGAGACAATTGCTCTATTAAGATAATAAAACCAGTATAGATGTTAAAGTTATTCTTTGTATATCTAAAATTCAAACTCCATTCATTAAATCAATTGAAACATCTTTGCGTCACCTTATTTCACATCTTTGTGATTATGGAGACTAATCTCTTCAAGTTTTTCAGAATACTTACCTCATAAGAAATATAATTATCTAATTCTGACATCATTTATAAATACTATTTGGATACAAGTGTGTTACAAAGTTAAAGAGATATTATTAAAATAGTGGGCATAACTCAAACACAAATAATTGATTTTTAAGTGAATATTTTCATTTCAATTTCAAATGAAAGGACCACATGGAATTTAAAATAGAAAATACATCATAAAAATATTTAAGCAAAAGACTCACCAAACACTATTTTTTTATGACAAATTACACATAATCCCCCAAAATTTTAATAAAATAATAATTATATTTTATCTAATTTTTAAAAATAAATTTTTACATTTTTAGTAAAATGATGTTCATCTTTCTCAAATTTTTAATAAAGTTTTATTTTTTTACTTTAATAAAAATAACATATTGACTAAATAAAAGAAGTCAAGTTTAAAAAAATATAAAAAAATTGAATGATTTAGACATTATATATTAAAATTATAGGAAAAATTTATATTTTAATTATAAGTTGTCTTATAAAATATAAAATATATATTTTTAAGAAATATTATTCGAATATAAATGAACAAATAGTTATAATATATGTGAGTAAATCCATTACTTATTATTATATTTAAATATGATTTTATTACGATGATAAATATGTTATAAAAAAACTACAATTATAAATATAAATAAAATAAAGTGTAAATATTTTTTCTAATAATATAATGGATAAAAATTACTATTTAAAACTTGAAAAAGTATGAAATCATTTCAAAAAACTCAAGAAAGATGGATGAAATTTTTCCATGATGAAATCACTCAAGTTTTATTTATAAAAATATATTTTCATATTTAAGTTTTAATTTTCAGACTTTTAATTAAATCAATATGTATTTTTAAAATAAAATAAGATTAAAAACATATGAAAGATGAATTTGTCATTTTATTAGAAATATGAAAGAGATAAGTGTGTTGTAAAGAGTAAAAAGAAAAAAAGCAATGGTCCTTTTATTAAAAATTTAATAAACTTAATTTATAGTTTAAAATTAGAGGAGACATGTCATGTAACTTATAAAATCATAATAAATATTTTTATTCATTATTGTTAATAGTTAAATCAAGATATTTTCATAGCTGAGAGCGATTTGACCAATATGGTAAACTCACTCGGATATCAGTGAAATTGTTATATACACTACAAAAAAATCATTAAATAATAACTAAATTTAGAGACAACAAATAATTAGTCACTATATTAACTAAATTAATACTAATTTAGAGACTAACAAAATATTTATATCTAAAGTGATTTCTATTATTAATAAAAATTTATAAAATAGTTTCTAAATTTGTATCTAAAAGATACTTAAGTTTTAGAGACTAATATTTTAGATTTTAAATTAGTATATAAAGTTTTTTCTATCAACAATTTAGTATATAAAGTAGTAAGTAACCAATGGTTAGATATGAAATTATAAACTATTTTATAATTTTTTATTAATAATAGAAACTACTTTAGATATCAATAGTTTTTTTAGTTTATAAAATGATCACTAATTTAATGAAAAAGTAACTAATTATTATTTTTCTCTAAAATTAGTTTTTATTTAATAATTTTCTTATAATGATATATATATACCACTATATAGAAACTATTTATCAATTTAGAAAATAATTTAGAAACCAATACTTTTTTAGTTTTTAAAATGGTCTATAATTTAGTCACTATACCAACTAACTATTTTTTTTCTCTAAAATTAGTTTTTATTTAATTATTTTCTTTTGCAGTGTATATATATTCAAAGTGTATATATATTCAATGGGAGATGATAGGTTAATGACATTGTCATTTTCTTATACTTTCATTTGATAACTAAGAATATTATTATTTTATTTCAAAATTTTGTTTATTTTTATTTATATTTGTTAAATATAATATTCTATCATTAAAAGGAGTTATAAAGAGGAAAAGTGGATGACAATGATGATGTTGAGCATTCTCTCAATAAATGGACACATTTCTGTGATTAGGTAAACAGTAGTAAGTAACACAGAGATAATATAGTTGATGAGGTATGATTAGGGTAAATAGTAGTAGAAATATTGCAATTTAATTCACACATGCATGAGTTGGAGGCAGAAGATTACGTGAGATTGTTTTGTGGATATATAAGTAAAGTTGAGGGGTGCATATACTCTAAACAGAACTTAGAACTTAAAGGTGATATTACTTATTGAAAACTGAGTAGTGAAAGTGGTATTTCTGATGCGTACTAGAAAAGTAAGGGATAAGTGGTGAGATCAGAGGTTGGTCCGCTATGACCACTAGGATGACTTGGCTGTAGGCTCAATGCAAACATGCGTGGACCTAAATTTGAGAATCCGATCACTGACTCGTACTCTCCTCCATTGTCTATCAATGCAAAACGTGGATCTTCTGCTCTTGCATCCTTCATATACACAATCAAACAATTCCTTTCAGAATATTTCTCTAATTCAATATCATAACCTCATGCAAACAGCTTTTTGCTTGAGTAAACATATCACCCTACATGTTTTATTTCTAGGAATATGATCAAATGAAGCAAAAGTTATGAATAAAGATGTCACCAAATGCATGCCTACTGATAAAGAGAAAACAAACTAACTTCCAAGCTCAAACCAAAGTTTATACATGCAGTAAATACTGGACATTAGAAGATCAAGATCAATAAGAGAAAAACAACAAAGAAATATCTTTTTCTCATTGTGCAAAGAAGGATATTGAAATATAAGACTACTATGGATTGTTGTTTTTACTTGGTGTGTTTGTATATAAGTTAGGAAGCATTACGTATATTAAAATGTACAGTAAAAGTATGCTAAAATACATACCAAGTCACGCAAGAGTCTGTTGTGCACTTCTTTCTCGTTATTAAACTAGAAAAAATACAGTAATGTCAATAATCAGATGAAGTGAAGCAACCACCAAAGAAAACAGTATTAACGAGATATGTTCATGACTTTACCTTCTTCCTCTGGGTGTCAATCTGATTTGTTATCACCTTATACTGTCAAGAGTTGTCACCATTAAGGAACTCGTTAGCATGGTAAGATATATAGTAAATTCGAAATCTTCAAACAGGACCACAACCACTATGTTTCCTTGTAAACAACAAAAATATTTTCTTTGTACACATGTTTTGTAATAAAATTTGGCACTAATATTAGTTTAAGTGTTTGTATTTTAATCACATTCAACGGTTGAACTTTCGTAAACAACAATATTACTTGTTTGGTGCAAATAACTTTCGGAGAATGTTAGAAAGAAAGCGATCAAGAAAGCAGGAAAGGATATATATATATATGAAGAAATTATTAGGGATCTTGAACCATCACCATGTTCCATTCCATCTAAAGTGGCATGTATATAAGTTTTTAGATTTAAGATAATCTAGTTATGGAAAAGTGGGTATATAAAACTATCAAACAATTTCTTGTGTGTCCTTCTATGGATAAATAGATAATAATTGAAAATAGGTTTTATAGCCTGAGAAGATTTGTTGAAAGGAGTTACATTTTCATGCATGAAAAACAAAACAACAAGTGATCTAAGGGAACTTTATTAATGAAATAAAAATTACAAAACTAATTCTTGGAAAAAATGATTTTTTTAAGACTGTACTTAATTTTTTAAAAATAATTAAAAGTGGGTATATTTGTGTTTCCTTGTTACAGCATGGCTTTTTCACAAAATTGTTTCATACTATACCCTTATTTATGAAAAGACTATTATTAATCGTTGACGTGGACAAAACAATCAGATTAAAGTTCAGTAGCATATATATATATATATATATATATATATATATATATATATATATATATATATATATATATATATATATATAAAATATATAAAAGAATTATATATATATATGTGAAAAAAAAAAAAA
>Ga0123342_1005753_pt1 | contig 17720 bp, 12 predicted proteins | sample Turbeawhitnodule_FD_89960 | JGI IMG/M metagenome (GOLD analysis project Ga0123342, IMG submission 89960) | Root nodule microbial communities of legume samples collected from Mexico - Turtle bean Mexico white nodule | ecosystem: Host-associated > Plants > Roots > Nodule | place: Mexico: Nepantla...
ATCTTCCTTCCATCAGAGCCCCACCCCCAAAGGAAATTCCTTTGGATCCGAACTAACTTGTCTGCCACCACAGAAGGCAGTTTAAATAAAGACATAAAAAATAACGGGATTGAAGAAAGAACAAACTTGATTAAACAAATTCTCCCTGCCATTGACAGGCACCTGCCTTTCCACCTAGACAGTTTATTCTGAACTTTCTCAAACACCCCGTTCCAACAAGCACTGCGCTTATGACACCCTCCTACCAGTAGCCCCAAGTAAACAAATGGAGTTACCATCACATTACAATTGAGAATAGCAAGTTAATATCACTGTGAAATCTCCAACTTTGTACTTATGAATGTAATCCTTTAAATACATGTTTAAACATTAAATGTAAACTTATATTTACTAAAAAAAACACTTAATGAAACACTATATTGAGAGGCTAATTAATTTGTTTTTCTATATCCAACCTAGTTTAACTGTATTCTTGTGGTGTTGATTGGTACATAGCAAGAACCCTAATCTTGAGATAGCGTGAGAGGAGCAATGATTCTGTCTTAAATCGAACATTAATATTGAAAATTAAAATGAAAATTTGGAGACTTTATAGAAAGAAAGAAGAGAAGAGGTAGAATGAGATGTGTTGATTTTTGGCATAAGTAGGAAGAAGAAACAAAAACCTAGTTGGAACCATCGACTCTAATAAAATAGAGACAGAACAACCTTTTGCAACGTGTGGATCCAATCTAACGTGCCACAAAAGCAAAACACTGTTATGTTTCTGTTTCTGTCCCACACTGTCATGCACATTCAGTAACTTGGTTCTACTAGTTAATCTCACAACTAAACTATTATTTGGAAGATTTTTTTTTAGAAAGAATTAATATGAAGACTTTAGTGGTCTCTAACTCTTATATAAAAATTAACATTTTCACGTAGATCATAAACAATCCAAACAACAGGTAGAATAAGAAACTTATTAACATAAACAAGGGTAGAAAATCACTGCTAAAAAATTATTAAATAGAAACCAATTCTAAAAATAAAAAATAATTAATTGAATTAGATAATATTTTATAAACTAAAAAATATTGATATTTAAAATAGTTTTTAAATTTCTAAATTAGTTTTTAACTTGATATTTAATTAGTTAATTGATATTTAATTAACTACCAATTGTTGGTAGCTAAAACCTTGATAGACAAAAGTTTAGTTGCTAATTGGATACTAATTTAGAAACTAATTTATAAATTTGATGTTATTAAAAAAATTTATAAATTTGATTAATAATAAAAACTACTTTATATACCAATAATATTTTTAATCTCTAAATTAATATATAACTTAATTAATATAATGATTAATTATTTTTTATCTAAAATTAATTTTTATTTAGTGAATTTATTGTAATGAAAGTAATTTTTTTTGGTGTAACTATAATACTAGTAAGAATATTTTTTAAATATTTTATTTTATTTATTACTGATAAAAAAAATAAGAAAGTAGTTTGTCATTGTCTTAGGGAGAAAACTAAACCTGCAATATGGGAAAAACTATTTTAAATTTAATGTTTTGAAAAATTATACTTGTGAGATCTCATGGTTTTTTTTATAGGTCAAACAATTCCTTTGGTATTGTAATTAACTATTGTTTTAAGTACTTCAAAGTATTAAAATTTTAAGAAAGCCTAAAAGTATTATTGGTGTGCCATTTTATACTTGTTATTAGAGAAACATTTTAGTCTATAACCACTATTATTTTACTTAAACTTAATCCATTATTATTATTATTTTATTAAAGTAACAACCAAACCAACACTTTTTCCCCGATTCAACCATTAATGCATCCCAGGGTGGCAGGGAGAAGAAGATTCTACATCCATCACCAAAGTAATATAATAATAAAATAATGGAGACTAATAGACTAAAGCTAAATTATAATAGACAAATACACTAAAATAATTTTATAAATTATTTTTATAAAGTTAAAATATAATATCATAATTTAATGTAATGAGATTTGTTAAATTTACAATGTCATCTCCTATGATATTGTTGTTTGACCATCTACATTCACACCAAAGATGCTATTTTTCTATTGACACCGAAGATGCTATTTTATGTTGAAGTTTGATGATGGCAATTTCTTGTATTTTTGGGAAAAGTTAAGTTAATCAAAGTAGGCTATTTTTTCCAGCACTTCTATATTTTTCTTCCTGTAACTTTACAATTTTTGAAAATCCAGAATTATTCTTAATAATTTTGGGTGATTTTAGAATAGGGGTTTTATAAACAAAAGGTATTTTTAGTATATAAGTTTTATAAGCAAAGTGTGTTTTCAGAATATGAGTTTCATAAACAAAGTGTGTTTTTAAACTAGAAAATCTGGAAGGGAAAAAACTATTATGGAATATCCTTTTCGGAATAATTTTTTTTTAATTTTTAGAATGGTAAATTTGGATTCTGGAAAGTATGTTTTTGGAAATATTCTAGAAAAAGTAATATGAAAATCATTTTTAAAAGGGTTAAAATAGTCTTTTCCAATAATAATAAGGTGTAGGAAGTAATTTGTTAGGGTGCAAGAAGAAACATCCATGAAAGTAATGACACAAGAGATATTTTGGCCCAAATATAAGATCTTTCACAGGGAACGGTTTCTTCCTGCACCTCCAGCCATATGTTCTTCTCTCACCTTTATAAATTTTCATATTTTCAAAAACTCCTTTGTAATATTTCGGATTACGTAATCCATAAGTTTTTTTTTAAATATGTAATTAGCTTTCAGATTACATAATCCAAAAGCCTTTTTTCATATGCATGATTAGTTTTCAGATTATATAATCCAGAAACTATTCTATGGGATGACACAAGAATGATAAAAAAGTATTTTTCACGTTTTGTATAGAGTGACAGAAGAACATATGGATGTGCAAGTCTTCACAGGGTCATTTACTTTTACACCTTCGTACTTCTCTTTTGGGCAAATGCTTCCTGCACCATATCAATTCCAACATGTATCCAACCTGTTATTGAAAATGACAAAAATGTCTTTCTAAAATGACAAAAATAACCTTAAATAAAAGAAGGATGTAAATAAAAATTACTTCCAAAACTTTTTATCTTAAAATATTCCAGATTTGGATCAGAACACATTTTGGAATTCTAGAATTTTTTTTTATCTAAAATACATTTTCAATTTTGTGTTCTAGGTTTTTTTTATCCGAAATTTTATTTTTTATTTTTAAATTATATTTACTATTCTGAATATAAATCCAAAATTAGGGTAATTTTTAAATTTTAGAAAAATAATAGATTGCATGTTAGAATTGATATGGTGCATGAAGAAATTGTTCCTCTTTTGTGTCCCATATATATTAAAATTGCCGCTTTGTTTTTTGATTTAAATTTATTTTTGGATTTCGGAGTCATGAAGTGAAAAAAATGTATATTGGGATTACATACTAATTTAGAATAGTAAAGTTAAAATCAATTATTTTAAGTCAATTATTTTACAATTGTATAATCTCAAAGTTAATATTATATTTTGACTTATATAATAATTTTTTTAATGAAAAATTATTTTTAAATTGTATAATCTAAAATAATTTTCGAGATTTAAATTTAACTTTTAAATTACATAATTTAAAAAATTATATTTTTTATAAAATAAAATTTAGGGTATGTAATTCGAAAAAAATGGTATAAAAACACAATTGTAATGATCATAAATTCCCAGTAACAAACTAATTACTGGGATGATTCATCCTATAACAAGGAGAATTTGACATACATGATTAAATGGTTGATTGTTAGTGAATTATACAACAAAGTTGAGAAATGGAAAAGGGGAAATTGAATGGGGTCATAGGAACCCTAGCAAAGAGGGCAACATGGGTGACAAAGATGAAGTGTCTTCCCAATTTCTCCTTCTTTTTATGAAAAAATGACTTAATCTAAAAGTTTTTTTTAAGAAAAAAATAACTTCTGGATAGTATAATCCACAAGTTGAAAATAACTTTTGAAATATTGTTAATTTTTTTTGTTCATACAAAATATGAATTCGGTTGTAAATTTAGAAGTATTTTTTATAAAAAATACTTTTAAATTACACAATTAATAAATTAGTTTTAAGAATAAAATAGAAATTTTCATATTTATTGGATGGATAAAAAAAATATAAGATTGAAAAAGAAATCCTCCTTTTAAAGTACAGCAAGCAAGAGAACAATCCAAAACCTCTTTAAGGGTTTTCATAGGATATTTTTTTTATGCATCAAACATATTTTTCTTATTTTTCCTCTCTGATTTAAATTCTTTTCTTTTTTTTTTTGTTGATTTTGCAAATCAAAAGCTTCTAAATATGGAAGTAAACAATGTCTTTTGCATTGTACAATCGGAACAAACTTTCAGATTATTCAATTTATAAGTATTTTTTTTTAAAAAAAGCTTCTTTGACAGTAAAAATGTGTAATTTGATGAAAAAAATGACTTTTTCACATGTATAGCTACTCCCAAATACTGAATTACAACATTATGAGAATACCTTTTTTTTTATATTTTGGAATACTAGTAAGGGGAAATGCAAGGAAGCAAAACTTACAGAACAATGTGTTAAAATAAATTAGGAAAAAACTTTCTAAGGTTTTTTTTATCGGCAGAAAAAAAAATAGTAAGTGGAAGGAAGATATTTATCATTTTCTACTAGAAGAATATGTCTTATAAAATTCGTTTTTACCCGATCAAAAAAAAAAACCTCCTTACCCGATTATTTACTCTCTTTCTCTATGTTAGGCCATTAGAAAGTTACAACAGTCAGACAATAAGAAAATAACATGGATGAAGTGAAAAATACTAAGGTCGGCTAAGTTTTAAGGATATCACGATGTTTCATGGAAATCTTCTAGCAAAGTGGAAATGGAGTTAGAATCCAAATATGTAACATGGAAAAATTTGAATGATAGCGAACTTTCTATATATGAATTGAGGTGGTGGAGAGATTTGAGGGAAGTGTCCCTGCTAATAGAGAACAAGGAAGATGGTTTGTTGAAATATAGAATGAAAGACACTATTTTAAGATATTGGAAGATAGATGGGTGAGAGAATTAGGCATGGTAATAAGCATAGCAGAGAAGGCTGTTATAGCTGCAGTAGCTTTTTTGACCTTATGCTACTTCTCATATGCCTCATTACTCTATAGGCTATCAATCTCTGTAAACAAAATATGATATCTTTTAGCTGCATGAAAATAACCAAAAATGAATTTTCATAGAAAAATCATCTATAATTATTCCATTAAATTTCTCACTCACAACCTGTTTCAATTGTGACTAAGAGGCAAAGATGGAAAGTTTTCATTCATTCCCCCTATCATTTGATAAGCTTCATTGGAGGGATATCCAAATATGATAAAAGAAAATGAAACACATTTTCCAGTTCTTTTCAAGCAATTTAACAGATTCTACTCCTCAACATTAGTACCATATGGGGCTACCTTCTATGCAGTGTAAAGTTATCTCAATTCACAGGTACTACTAGCAAAGGCATGGATGAATCACTGGGAAGTTTTGAATTGTTTGTTTCACGTTTTTTTGTGTCTAAACAAGTATAATGTTCAGAAGTATAATTAATAAAACATTCAGTAGAGAAAATGAATATGTAAACAGAGAGAGAAGCTTTCTCAAGATCTGATTAATTGCTGATATTGATATGTCACACACTCAAACATTTGTTACAAGATATACTGTTATGCAGATGAAATATTATATAAATAACAAGATACTACTACTTGAGCACAAAGATGAAAGCATGTTAAGCCAACAACATAGTGAAGAATGCAGTGAGCATAACAATGATCTGCTTATGAGTGAACCTTGCTTCAACAAGAAGCATAACAGAAGCAGCAGATGCAAACAAAGTAAAACTCAAAATTCCTATGATGTCAAGCCAAAGTGGATGAGGTGGTTGTGCTTGGAGAACTGGTTTGCTGTATTTTAGATATAATGAACACACACAAAACCCAAATGTGGCCAACCTTGATGCTCCTCTTCCCATACTTTCTAATGTTCTTCTTCTCTCACCACAACTATTGGGAAAATGCTTCATTGGCGTTCTTCCATGCTCTTCCTCAACACATATCTTCGATTCTGATCCAATTGGCTGTGCAATTCAGTTACTGTTATTATTAGCATAATCACATCACTTTTCTTCATTAACTGCAGGATTTAAAGAAAACAACTTACACTCAAATTGTTCATTTGTCTTATTGATTCAGGAACCTTGACTTTCTCATCATCTCCATGATTCCCCCTTTTGTGGATCTTCCCACTTCCAGTAAAGATTTTTAAAAGAAGAGTTCCAAATTCGAACTGAAAAAACGTTAATTAAGAATTTGAACATGATCATGATAGAGTTCAGCCAAAAAAAAAATCAAGCATAAACTACTTACAATATCCATGATTTGGTAGCACTGCCCAGCGTAACAATAATCCTTCTTACCAGAACTGCATATTTGGTTCAACTTGATGGTATGTGAAAGTCTGAAACCAAACCCTTGTTTTCAAACAATTGCTTTTTTTCCACAGATGTCGTGGTGTTGAAGGTGACATTCCGCGTTAGGGACGTGGAAAATTCAAAAGTCAATTGGAGTTTTCAGTAGCAAACATTTTTATATGAAATTGTGGACAAGAATAACATAATATTTGACTGAACTTGCTACTAGAAAATGCATATCCGTCGCGTTAAAAGTCTGAATTCCAATTTAAAAAATGTTTAGCAATTGCGTGAAGCTTTGTATCACTGACTAACGCGGTTGATCCTTGACTAAGCAATGCTGCAGAGTCTCTTCTCCAAGACAGACAAAAAAGTGATTTTAGGATGTGAAGGTGAGTTATCTGAGTGAAACACAAGAAACCGAAGAGAGCATTGCAGCATCCAAGGTTGGGCAAGAAAATCAGTTCCAAGGAATGGAGAAATTCGATGAACATGAAATCAATTATGATCAAAGAGATGAAGCCACTTCAAAAGGTGAATATGATGATTGCCAATGGATTTAGGATTTTCTTGATAAGTATTAGCTTTTGGAGTCTTGTTCATGTTTCAAACAGACATAGGGTTTTCAAAATTCTTGTTTTTAATATATGAACAAGTTATTATACTGATTCATTGTGATAATTTGTAACAACCATTTTTGATCTATGTATTTTGTTTCATCTGTGTGCAGGGGAGTTTGGAGAGATTATCCGTGGTCTCCCATTCATCTCTATGAAGAATTATCCACCTCACTTCCCTGTAACTATTTCTTCTCTCTAACATCAATGTTCTTCATTTCTGTTTTCACTGATTGTTAAATTATCATCAATTTTTAGTAGTTGATGTTACTGCATGTGGTTGTCCTCCATTGTTTTTTACTTTAAAGAAGAGGGTTCTTTTCATCTCTCTTAATAAATGAAACTTCAATTAAATAATTGCAAAATCCCTCATTGAATCAAACATTTGAATAGTTTAAAAAATCTTTATTGATTTTATATGCAGTCTTGATGCTCAGGTTGAGATTAAGAAGAGTTAAAGATATACTTATATAATTACCAACAATTCATTATTGAAATTGAAGTGCAACTTTTCATTTGAGTACCAAATCTTTACTGGTTTATATACTACAAGTGTGACATGATATTGATATTGGTTATAATCATACTCAGATAAACAAGGAGATATACAAGGTGTTCGAGATGTTCGATAACGATTACGATGTGTTCGATAACGTTTACGATGTGATGCAGAAGGTACTTACAAATTAACTAGTAACAATTAATTTTGCTTCTTCGTAGAGTTTTTTAGTTTCAAGTGGATTAAGAAATTTAAAAGAGAAGTTAAGGTAGACAATTTGTGATTAAGAAAAACACAATCTTTGACTTGTAAATGATTTGAATGTTATATAATTGAATTACTACAAAATAACCTAATTCTAACCAAATGATAATTTAATAAAAAATATTTTGAAATTTTCAATCTAAGATGAAATTAGAGGTTGTTAATACCCCAAGTGAAAAAAATATAGGAAAAACTATTTTTTCATGCACAACAAAATTAACATCAAATATCAATACACTATAAGAAAATAAATATTTAATGTTGGCTTTTAATTTATACTAACAAATAAAAGTCTATGTTAATATTAGTGAATAACATTATACATAGCCGATAAAAAAAAAAATTATACACTAGAAGAAAATCATGAAATAGAAACAAGTTTTAAAGACAAAAAGTAATTAGTTGCTATAGTGATTAAATTATAGATCATTTTAGAGACTAAAAATGTTTTTGGTTTCTAAATTGGTTTTTATTATTGTTAAATAATCTTTAAATTTGTATCTAATTAGCTAATTAAATATTAATATAGAAACCATTGAACAATAATAAAAACTAATTTAGAAACCAAAAGTTTTTTTAGTTTCTAAAATTGTCTCTAATTTAGTCACTATAACAACTAATTAGTTTTTTTTTTCTAAAATTGATTTGTATGTATTTCATGATTTTCTTGTAGTGATATTCACGTTGATGCAACGAATTATCACAAATATTAATTCATTAATATTGATTTTTAAGGATGATTATAAGTAACATTGACTAAATTAACAGTAATGCATCATTATCTTTTAAATTAATTTTAAGTTAAAACAATTTAGTGTCCAAAAAGTCAATGCATTTATCCTGTGTTGTTTTTAGTGTGCATCTCTCTTTGAAAAGTAAGAAAAGGAAACTTCAATCAAATAAATAGAAAATCCCATAATTAAATTAGACATATTAAAATCTCAATTACTTAATTTTTATTGGTTTTTATGTACAGAAAATGTGTCCTGATGTTGCAACTGATATGGAACAGGCGTTAAAGGTCGTTACATAACTAGTAACAATTCATAACTGAAATTGGATTGCACCATTTCCTTAAGTACCAAATCTTTGTTTTCCTCAAGTACAAAATCTTTGTTGTTTTTCTGTACAGTTAGTAGTGGGAGATTCTCTCACTCATATGGATAAGGAGACATTTAAGGTATTTAATAGTAATAACTTACTCTTATTTCTTCAAATACCGTTACAACAAAAATTATTAAATTGTAATTAATTTTAGATACTAAAATAATTAGTTATTATTATTTTTAAAACTAAAAACATTATTGACATCTAAAATAAATTTTATTATTAATAAAAATTTATAAAGTAGTTTTTAAATTGGTATCTAACCATTAATTATAAAGGTTTTAACTATTAATATTTTAGATTATAAATTAGTCTCTAACATACTACTAATTTAAAATCTAAAATATCAGTAACTAAAACTAAAACATTAGTAGCTAATTTAGATATCAATTTGAAAACCATTTTATAATTTTTTAATGGAATAACAACAATATATATTTATTGTGTAAGAGAGTATTTTTATTGTGTAAAGAGTATTGGAATGTTAAATGACCTTTAAGATACTTATAAAATGAATTAGTAATATTCATTACTGAAATTGAATTCACCTTTATTTCTCATATCTTCATTGTTCTTATGTATAGGAATCGAGACTTCCTCTTCTTTCTCATCATGATCTTCCTATTCTTTCTCATCTGATTGTGAACAAAATGTTTAAGGTACTTATCAAGTCATTTTACTTACTCATTACAACATAATTTTTTGAATTAAATCTTAAATAATGGTAACTTAGCCAAATATAATTGAACTTTATAAGTTTCATTATGAATAAGTTTTATCTTATAAATTCATTTAACAATAAAAATATCTTTTCCATGCAAACAAACTATGAGTTATTAAGTATATTATTCTTTTGTCCATTCCAAGCCCCAATATGAGTTTTACCTTGAACTACCTTAGTTGAACATTCTTTACAAAAGATAACATATACGTTTATAAAAATAAGAATATACTATGAAATGCTAAAGAAGATAAGATAAAATTGCAAGGTGCTATAACATCTTTTGACATCAAAAGAAACACTTATATTTGATGATTTAAAAGATATTCTCATAGTTTGAAAACTTTCTTATAAAACACATAATCAAAATTACTTAGGGTAAAATTTAAGTTTGTTGATTTTTTCTCTAACACATCTATCTTTCTTTAAAAAGTAGTAAAATAAAATAACTAGAAAATCTTATAATTGAGTCACACATATGAAAACAATCTCTCAATCACCTAATCGTTGTTGCTTTGATGTACAGGAAGTATTTCCCGTTGATGATCTTAAGAATAAAATATTTCGTTTTGATTATCTTAAGGTGAATTTGGAGTTAAAGGTTCTTATAATTAGTTTTTTTTTATCATTAAGAAAAAATAAATAAATATGAACCACTTTTGGGGTGGCTCAACCCTTATACATAACCATAACACAACATACCCTCATAACCCCTTATAACCAACCTAATTCTCACAAACTTAAAACAACAAACACCCCAGCCAAAGGAATAAACCTTGCACAAGCCACATGATCAATGCACCACTCAGAATAAGTAAAACAAGTAGAACCAAATTTAGATGTTATCTAAGACCAAACCTTTAATTGACCCAAAGTGAACATTTCCGAATGGTCGATCACTCCACCTTGGAAAATATATTTATTCTTGTGCTTCCAGATTTCATTAACTACTGCAATCCAAACGCTACTCCAAACAACGTTAACCTGGGCATAAGCATTTAATAAATTAAATTGCAAGAAGTGGGAAATTGGATCAACATGATCAACCGACGTAATTCCCATCCATCTAAAACACTTTTTCTAGACAAGCCAAGCAATCTTGCATTAAAAAAACAGATGATTTGTCGACTCCACTTCCATCCTGCAAAAACTACAGAGGTTGCTATCAACCAAAACCCCACGTCTTTTCAAGTTAACTTTTGTAGTAACCGAATTAATCAACACCCTCCAAGCAGTAAACTGGACAGAAGACAAAGCATAATTCTTCTAAAGAGAGACAAACAAAATATCTCCCTCATAGGGGTCTCTTAATTTAGCATAGACAGACTTTACCGAAAACTCACTATCCTTACCTACCTTCCAAACCCGGCTATCTTCAATACTCAAGATCGGGGCCTTTCCATGCACCTCTTGTAACAACTGGACTTCATGACTTTTCTCCCAATCAAACAAACCTCTCCTCCAGACTAACTTCCACTCCCAACTATCGTTAACCCACTCCCCGCAAGACTCTAAATTACATTCTTTATTACCACATAAAGAATACAATCTTGGAAATTTACTTTTCAAATCTTCGTTGCCCACCCAAACATCTTTCCAGAATAGGACATCCTTCCCGTTTCCCACTCTCCACTCACAACAGTTCTAAAAGGTTCTTCCTCATTCTTCCATCCTCCAAACACCCTTCAAATCTCTACACTAACTGGAATTCTTAGCATTACTCCTTTGTCCGGCAAGATTCTCTAACCTCCGTACTTAGAGTCGATAGTTTCCTTCCACAAACCACGCATAAGGCAACTTATACATAAATATATAGAAAAGCAGGATAGAAGAAAGAATTGACTTAATGAGACAAACTCTCTCGGCCAACAAAAGAAATCTACCTTTCCATCTTCCCAACCTACTCTTAACTCTTTCTATCACTCCGTCCCAAAACGAGACTCTCTTGTGGCTCCCCCCAAAGCAACCCCAAATATTTGAAAGGTTCCCAATTAAGGATTGCAGCAAATTGCTGAATCACAGTGTGGTCAACCCCCATCCCTCCAATTCTACTCTTCAAAAAGTTGACCTTCAAACCAGAGGCTAACTCAAAATAGTGCAGAATGACATTCAAATTGCAAACAAATTTAAAGTTAGCTTAACAAAGAAACAGAGTATCATCCGCATATTGAAGCATGTTTACCTTAACCTTTTGTACCCCAACCTCCAGATTCTTCTCTACAATTTTCCTTACAACACCTGCCAATCCTTCCGCCACAATAAGAAACAGAAAAGGCGCAAGAGGGTCGCCTTGACGTAAACCCCTCTTTGGGTAAAACTCTGAAATATGACTCCCATTTACAAGCACCGACACAGAGGAAGACTCCAAACATGATTTAATCCATATGATCCATTTTTCGCAAAAGCCTAACCTTCCAAGCACGTAATATAAAAACTCCCAACTTACAGAGTCATATGCCTTTTCGTAATCAACTTTAAAGTATACACAACTCTTTTTCCTCCGCTTCACCTCCTCTAAAACCTCATTGGCCACGAGAACACTATCCAATAAGCTCATTCCTTCTAGGAAAGCAGATTGCCTAGTATTAATAAACTTACTAATCACCTTCTTCAGCCTAAGAGACAAAACCTTTGAAACGATTTTGTATAAACAACCTACCAAGGAGATAGGTCTGAAGTCACTTAGATGCTGCGGGTTGTCAATCTTGGGAACCAAACAAATGAAAGACGCATTTGACCCCCTGGGCCAACTGCCTCTATCTGCAAACTTGTTCACAACCTTCAGAACATCCTTTTTTAAAATCTCCCAATAGAACTTTAAAAAGCCAAAGTTAAAACCGTCAGGACCAGGACTCTTCGAGCTTTCACAACTCCATACTGCAAATTTAACTTCTTCTTCAGATATATCTTCGACCAACATTCTATTCTCCTCCCTAGATACTGAGCAAAATTGAACATTATCCGACCTGACAGGAGCTCCGTCAACTCCATCAAACAGAGATTTAAAAAAACTCCTAACCTATCCTTTACCATCTCTTTATCGTCACACCATAGGTCGTACACAAAAACTCAATTTAAACCACTCATCGCCCTCCTCCACTTGACAACCGAATGGAAAAAGCCTGTATTAAGGTCTCCATGCTCCAACCACTGATGTCGGGCTTTCTGCTTCAAGATGGCTTCTTGCTTAAAGAGAAATCGACTATGTTCTGCCAGCAACAACCGCCTCTCCTCCCTTCCTTGCTCATTGAGATCACTTTCATCGTCTCTTTCATCCAACTCTTGTAATTTCTTGAACATTTTGTCCCCTGCAAGGTTAACAAAACCAAAGACCTCCCTATTCCAGATTTTTAGATCAACCTTCAACTTCTTCACTTTTTCTTTAAAAACAAACATCCCCCCCCTGCACCTCGTAACTATGCCACTTGCTCTTGACAAAATCTTTAAACCTACCATCACCCTGCCACACATCCAAGCTTCTAAACGGTTTCGGACCCCAATCCACTATCGAGTCCTTAAACACTAAGGCGTAATGACCAGAAACAGTTCTACTTAAGACAAATTATTTACAATCCGGCCACACATCCAGCCATTCCCTGGACACTAAGACCCTGTCTATTCTACTTTTAACTGATCTGTTCGCTTGTACCAAGTAAACTTTCTACCTAACATCGGTACATCCACAAGTTCGGACTTTTCAATAAAATCATTAAACCCTCTGGTATCTCTGTTGTAGTCAAACACTGAGAACATACTCATTCTCTCTTCCTGTCTTCAAACGGAGTTAAAGTCTCCAAGTACACACCACACCCTATTGTTCTGACATCGTCTGAACTCACTGATTTCTTCCTAAAGAATATTCTTTTCCCTCAACGAACTAGGACTGTAGACATTAATTATCATAACTTGACCCCTCCACCGCCCTTCCACACCCCTTCAACAACAGAAAAATTGTTGCCTCTAAATGATTTGACGAGTTGAAACCAGCTATTTCTCCATACAATAATGATCCCTCATGCGTTATTACTAGCACCAACCTCAATCCAACCAATATCATTTGATTCCCACAGCAGGAAACCATTCTCCTTACTAATATCAGAACATTTAGTTTCTTGTAAGCAAATCATTTCCACATGTTCTTTACTAATCAAGTCTCTAATATATTTTCGTTTAATACTCCCTCCTAACCCCCTTATGTTCAAACTAACAATCTTCATCATCTGAAACACCGTTCTCCCTCCTAACAACCTTCTGCTTGCCACTGTCTCGATTTTCCAAAGACTTTAACTTGCTGATAACAATTTCCTCCTCTCCATTAAAGGAAAACCCAAATTCCTTTCCTATGCTCCACATTCTAATAGCTTCTAAGTTTTCATTTTTCAACCAATTAAGCCTAAAGCCATTTTTATCAGCACTGTCGGCACTTCGACTGAGAGGGACAATGGTCTCACAGCTAGCTTTAGTATCCAATTCCGAAAACAGGGTTCGAGAAACCTTCCCTATTACCAATTTTCCGTCAGCTTGTGAACTTGTTCCTCCAAAGCTGACCAAAGGCGCACGGTTAAACGCGAAACTTGCGTGTCTACCATCCACCTCATGGACACGATCGTTGTTTGACGAACTAGGAATCAATACCACGTTGCCGCTCTCACTTAAACTCCTTCGACCGCCCACCACCGCGCCACTATTCTGCATAATCGCTCCATCTTCCCTCCCATTAACCAGCCCCGCACCCTCGCAACCACTCTCTTCACCACTCCACCCCGAGCTACCATCACCAGCGGTGGCAACGACACCCATCGTCGAGGGCGACGTGGATAGAAGGTTGCAACCTGCCGCCGCACTGAAGTCCACGAATAAGACTTCGCCACTGGTTATTGCCGCTCCGAAAACGCCCCTGAAAAACGACGAGAACCCTCCGTTTTAATGAGCAGACCAGCTGCCGGAGCCGCCGTAGACCACTGCTTGCCGCGCAACCTCCTCAACTGCGACCTCCCAGAGAAGACGCTCATGGCATTCACCGCCGCCCCTGGTGATGTCCCAACCCTACTTGCATCTCTTTCTTAGGCGAGAATAGGCCCAACACAAATTAGGTCACCAGACCACTCCTGAGTAATTAATGTGTCATCAAGGCTCAAATGCTTTTTTGCACAACAACCTGAATGGGCCCACTACCTTTATTGCTCTCCTCTAACTTTTTAAATAAAACTGTTGGACTACCAGAATAGGAAAAATCTGCCCCCAGGCTGGACAATTTTACCCCACAATTATTAGAGTTGCATGCAGCTCCTACTTCACCTAAACTAGGCTGATTTTTCCCGCAATGATTATTTTTGCATGCGCCACCTTCACCACCTAACATACTACCCTTCACCTCTGCAGGAAATTGAACCGTTTTTTCTTCCCCTTCCTTTGGTTCAAACCCTCCACCAAGCTCCGAGCAAAAAGAGTTGACGGACCCAACTCCTCCAAAATCGTCCAAGCTTGCCTCAGAATCCTCCTCATGAACCACCCCCCAATGATGATCAAAGAACTGTTGCATGGCTAACGGAACCTCAATCTCTTCTTCAAAAGAGACGGTGCATAAAGTACCATTAATCTGCACTTGCTTCTAAATTTATATTTAACTAATTGTAAAAGTTTTAGTCACTAAATTTAGAATCTAAAACATTGGTAGATAAAATCTTGCTAGCTAATTAAATACCAATTTAATAATTATTTATCAATAATAAAAAATAAAATAGATATCAATAATTTTTTTAACCTATAAATTAGTATCTAATTTAATCAATATAGTAACTAATTATTTTTTATCTCTAAAATTAGTTTTTATTTAATGATTTTCTAAAATTCCTACATAATGTGGAGTTATAACCACAAAAACTTTGGAAGCAAAAACAATAAATAAAGTGTTAAGACTAAGAATATTTTTTGAAGTTTAAGAGTTGAAATGAAAAGAATATTCAATGTGAAAGTCATGAATATGAACTCAATATCAATAATATATTTGAAACTTGCAAGAAATTTGTTATTATAAATGCTTGAAGAGACAAAAACCTATGTGTTTTCATATGTTTGAAATTATATACCACTTCATCAAATTTCTTACTCACCAACTAGTTTATAGGGTTTCTGTAAGCAGATAAAGAAGGAATCTCATTCCCCCTATGGTGCGATAGAGATTGATGAAGAAAATGGATATCCGTACATGACACAAAACCAGTTCACAATTCACAAGAAACATCCTGAACAACATGATTTTACTATATGGGCTACCTTCTACACAGGACAACTAGGTATAGCATGTTGTTTGGGCAATCCTTTTGACATGTTTTCTAAATTGAAAGGCACTGGTAAGGTGAAAGAGCAATCACTACTAAGTTTTGGAGAAGCACTTCCTGTGTTTCTGCCATCAATGACATTGAGTGCAATGTTTTTCCTGAACTTCATTTACACAACAATTCTTACACGACCATTGCCTTTTCGTGTGCCTGCAAACTCAATCTTGCTGCTACTTTTGTTCTATTACATTATGGCATTAGCAGAAGCTATGTCTGGCTCTGGTGTTCTGTGGGGTTCAGTTCAAATCTCTGCTCTTTCGTTTGTCTCTGGAGGGGCAATTGGCTTGATGATGCTCATTGGCTCCATCATCATGATGGTAAAGTTCTACTTTAAACGAAGCTTCTCTCTGAATTAGGTTAACCTTTTTGATGTGTATGAATGAGTTCAAGAACCAAAACCATACTGTTATTTCCTCTTATGCACATCATCATGTTTCATTTTATTAATGTGGTTAGAATGAAATGATTAGGTCGTGTTGGCCTTTCAAATAAAATTATTAGTCTCTTTTCAAGAGCTTTTTTGAAATGAAAATTCTAGGGCACTTTCTCTATGAACTTTCTTTGTTTTAGTCAAATTTTTAGATATACTAGGAAAAGAAAAATATTAAATAAAAATTAAATTTATAGAATTTTTTTTTATTAAATTAGATATTATTTTAGAAATTAAAAAATTATTAATATTTAAAATAGATTCTATTATTAATAAAATTTATAAATTAATTTCTAAATTGGTACCAAAATATATATCAATAAACTAGTTTATAAATTTTATTAATAATATAAATTATTTTATTAGTCTTTGAAATAATATTTAATTTAATTATGAGTAATTATTTTTATTTTTAGAATTGATTTCTATTTAATGAATTTTTTTTAGTGAAATGGAATGAACAACAAACCTAAAGTCATGAAAAAAATATTTAATTATAATTTATATCAATAAATATAGAAAAATGATTATTTGACAATTATTTTTTCGTTGAACAATATTACAACCTCTCTTGTTTAAAAGGTTTTTTACCCTTAAATAAATCTACCCACTTCATCCTATTTGGAAATGGTTTTTATTCTTGTAATAGATATACCTAATTTCTATAAAATGCAAAAAATTATCAGATAAATAATGAAGTGAATCAAAGTTTTTAAATAAAAAAATTTCACATATTCTATTTTTTTAAATTAAAATTTATTATTTTATTTTAACAAAAATATTTGTTTGACAACAACTCTACATAACCATCATGATGTACATTTTTTTAAATTGTAAAATTAGAAAATTATTCTAATGTCATTTAAAAAAAAATATTTTTATAACTTTCCTTTCGGATTTTATGATTATTTTAAACTAATAGAAAACCTTTCGGTGGAATAGTCACATTATATTATGTATATAATGTTACCATTTTCAATACTACATACATTAGTACATACAAGCATATATAATAAAATATATCATATTTAAATTAAAAAAACTAATGTACTGGTAGGCTAAAACCGAGAGGATTAGGCCGAGAACAACATGTTAAGTAACCAAGGGGGATAAGGTTAAAACCGAGAGGTTTAAACCGAGAACGGAAAAGATATACGTTAAAGAATAAAATAAAATATAAATATTATTATAAAAATGAAACCCAATTAAGTTAAAAACCTACATGAGGGGTGTGTGAATAATAAAAAGGTGTAAAAAGAAAGTCCAAA
>Ga0123342_1005754_pt1 | contig 17718 bp, 11 predicted proteins | sample Turbeawhitnodule_FD_89960 | JGI IMG/M metagenome (GOLD analysis project Ga0123342, IMG submission 89960) | Root nodule microbial communities of legume samples collected from Mexico - Turtle bean Mexico white nodule | ecosystem: Host-associated > Plants > Roots > Nodule | place: Mexico: Nepantla...
AGAATAAAACAATTAGAGCAATATATTCTGATTCTCTCTTCTTCTATCTTTTACACTGTTCATCGTCTTCTTCCTTCACTCACACATTTCAGACAGCCATGAAACATATGCAGAACGTCAAAAATGTTAGGGTAAAAATGAATATCTGAAACAATTTTTCATTATGATTTGTGATTACAATTTGATTATCGATTTCACAATGTTGATGCAGGTTACAGGGATGTGTCCTGACGAGATCACCATGGTTTTGGTTTTGTCTGCGTGTGCTGATTTGGGTGCGCTTGAGTTGGGGAAGTGGTTGGAGTCTTATGTTGAGAGGAGGAGCATAACGAAGTCTGTGACGTTGTGTAATGCAATGATAGACATGTTTGCGAAGTGTGGTGATGTTGATAGAGCTGTGAAAATTTTCAGGGAAATGGAAATGAGGACCATAGTTTCATGGACTTCGGTGATTGTTGGTTTGGCAATGCACGGTCGCGGATTGGAGGCTGTTTCTCTTTTTGATGAGATGGTGGAACAAGGGGTGGAGCCTGATAATGTTGCTTTTGTTGGGGTGCTTTTTGCTTGTAGTCACTCAGGACTGGTTGATAAGGGGCATTACTATTTCAAAACCATGGAGAATAGGTTCAACATTGTGCCAAAGATTGAGCACTATGGCTGCATGGTGGATATGTTGAGTAGAGCAGGGCTTGTGAATGAGGCTGTGGAATTTGTTCGAGCCATGCCAATTGAGCCAAACCAGGTCATATGGAGAAGCATAGTCACTGCTTGTAATGCTCGTGGTGAGCTCAGGCTCGGTGAGAGCATGGCTAAGGAGCTAGTCAGGAGCGAGCCAATGCACGAGTCTAACTATGTGCTGCTGTCGAACATTTACGCAAAATTGATGCGCTGGGAGAAGAAGACCAAGGTTAGGGAGATGATGGATGTGAAGGGGATGAGGAAGATTCCAGGGAGCACCATGATTGAGATGAATAATGAAATCTATGAGTTTGTTGCTGGGGATAAGTCACATGATCAGTATAAAGAGATATATGAAATGGTGGAGGAGATGGGAAAGGAGATTAAGAGAGCAGGGTATGTGCCTACAACATCACAGGTGTTGCTTGACATTGATGAAGAAGATAAGGAAGATGCTTTGTATAGACACAGTGAAAAGCTTGCTATTGCTTTTGGTCTTCTGAGTACACCCCCTGGAACACCAATTAGAATTGTGAAGAACTTGCGTGTTTGTGAAGATTGCCACTCTGCTACCAAGTTCATTTCTAAGGTTTATAGCCGAGAGATTGTGGTGAGGGACCGCAATCGCTTCCACCATTTCAAGAATGGTTTGTGTTCCTGTGGAGACTTCTGGTAACAAATTGGTAAGAGGCATCATAGATTTTCTATTCACTTGTTGAAGCCTGAAAGCTTCTATGTTTTGATCATGTAGGCATCAGCAATGTTTTGAACATGTGCTAAACCCTTCTAAAAAATAATTAAAATTAAGATTTAAATAGAGGGTTGTATCATTTATGTTTTTCACTTCCCAAATAGAAGGTTACATTACTTATTGGCCTTCAAATGTTCTGCAAATTCTTCCTCCCCACACCTTCCCCTAGACAACCCACACTACATCAAAGTTTGAGGAGAGCAAATATTCATTCATAACCTCTGTAGAGAATCTGGTGGTAATTGGATTTTTTTGAAGAAGGTAAGTATTTTTTTTTATTCTGGAATTGATAATTTGTAATATTTGCGGAAATAACAAATCCAGAATAAAATGGAGGGTAAATGCATAGTACATTCCAAAAAAAAATGTCCGTAACCTATTCCTAGAACTTACAGTCCATAAACCATTTCAAAATATCCTTTTTTTTAAAAACATATTTTATGAATTTCGAATTTACTATTTTTGAAATAAAAAAAATGTTTTGAAAATGATATTTCATAATGATTTTTTTCTATTCTAGATTTTGTATTATGGAAACATCTTTTGCTTTCGTATTTTAGTCAAGGCTAATTATTTGAGGATTTCAAAAAAATGTAGGGATACAGAAACACCCTCTAATAATCATTGTTTATAGTGACAAGACTTCATTATCTTTCTTTCCTGGCCTTTAACTTAAGTAGGAGTGAAACAAATGAATTTATTGGTCAATGTTGTGAACACTTCTAAAGGAGAACAGAATGAGCTTAAATTAATTTCTATAAATTTTTATTTTTAACCTGCACATAAATTATTTTTAATTTATAAAATGTTTGAACAAAATTCGTTATAAAGACTTTGAAAAAAAAAGAGAAATATAAAAAATACATTAATTTCTCTACACATTAAAACAAATTTATAAATAAATAAATATATTGACACTCTGTGGGATAGTTTCTTAACTTCTATTTCTAAATTAATTTCCTACACATGTAGGGAAATAAATCTCATTCTTTTTCTTATAAAATAGTTTCTCTAAACATGTTATTTTATTTTTCTCTTAAAAGGAAAATTTATGCAGAAAAGCCTATGCAATGAAAGTGCCAAAGACAAATACTAAAGCCCAAATAATGAAAAGTGGTTACTATGAATGAACCAATTTCACCCAACAATGAATATTAACCTTCCAATCAATTAAACTGCAACAAGATTGTAAATCCATAATACAAAAAATAAATATCAGATAAATCCAGCAAAACCATAACACATACACCACTCTAACCATAAAATTCCCTCAAAAATCTATTTAAACTACAAGGACTCGGAAATGGCATAGTCAATTAATTTGTCGACAAACTGAGAATTGTGATTAATCTACAAGAGCTACCATCCAAGCTATTCAAGCATTATCCTTCTTGGCCTTCCTTCCTACGATGGCACTGCAAAAACACAATTCGAGGAAACCATGTCAAACTTGGATGCAACGGTGTAAAAATAAATCAAACAAAAGAACCAAATAAATGGTGAAGCAAAAATGACACTAGAAGTGAAAATATATCTTGTACAGAAAAAATAGGCATCAAAATACAATAGCAAAGGAAACATGAAACCTACTGTAGCTAGCTGTATCAATCTGCTCAGGAAGCTGCTTTATATCCACTTCAAACCTGGATTGAACCTGAAATTCACAACAAACAAAATGAATATTGCCATTGACTCAATGTTAGCATTATGAATAGACAATCATACGAAGCCAAATATTGAGCAAGGAAATGTGGTGGAAGGTGTTATACAGTAAATGGTGGAAACATGACAGCTATATTAGAATGCTACTAAATTTCTAACGTGTCTGCAATTTTTCATAACAGTGCCATGAATTAGAAGTGACCAAAAATGGAAAATATAAAGCAAGTTTTTTACATTGTTGAGAACATCAACATCAGTGGAACATGAAACAAATGTAATTGCAAGGCCCTTGGTTCCAAATCTTCCAGCACGGCCAACCTGTTCAAAGATTTTACCCAAAAAAAATGACAATTAGATGGCAGAATAAAACAAATAGATGGCACTAGAGAAGAATAGAGGGGGCATAAAACAAATTTAGTAGGAAAATTTGGAAAATGGAAGAGATTATCTAATCAGACCCTGTGCAAGTATGTATCAGCAGAATCTGGCATGTCATAGTTTATAACTATATTCACACGTTCGATATCGATTCCCCTGCCAACCAAATCTGTTGCAACTAGAATTCTTGTATGACCCTCTTTAAAACCTTTATAACGCTTTAACCTATACAAAAGCAAGAAATTCAGATCAGACACAACTTACCAGTGCACAGAATTGTTCTTTTGAGACAAAAACCAGCATTAGCAAGACAAAAGAAAACAGAAGCCCAATAGCTACCATCAGTGAGCAATACAAACAGAAGCATAGTTGTAGAAACACAAATTATAGACTATTGAATCATCAATTATAAACCAAACAAGATTGATTTGTCAGCATCCTTTCATATCACATAACACATACCTTTCTTCCTGAGACATTCCAGAGTGAATGCAAATAGATGGGAAGTTGCACTCTCTAAGCAGTTTGTCCAGCTCCGCTGCTCTACTAACACTTTTCACAAAGATAACAATTTGATTGAAGTCCAGTGCATCAAGAAGGTCGTTTAACTTCCTGTTCTTCTCCTCCTCTTTCAATTTGATGTAGTGCTGCCATTTCAATAATCAACATAAGCAGCATACCATAAAACTTGCCAATTTTTAGCAAAACATGAACGAGTAAATAATATAATTCACTTAGAGGCCCACCTGCACAAGTCCATGAAGGGTCAACTTTGCTTCGTTATCAACATAAATTTCCATTGGCTGAAAGGAACAATGATACAGTAAATCATATTAGCAGCTTGCTAATGGAATCCAGAACGACATAAATGATGGATGTAGATCCTTGAATCACAGTTCTGCTCCATTTATTTTATGTCCTTCCAGATCCTTCATACCATGCAACAGTGACAATCTTGAGAACTCTAGCAGGAACTTTCCCAGGATACACTAACAACCCTCCCCCCTTAGCTATGACAAATAGAGAATATCCTATGTTGTCAAAAACCATATCAGACAGACAAGCTTTTGGAGACAAAACCAACTTATGGGAACGTATAGAATGAGAAAACATACAAACTTAATCAGGAACTTACCTAAAACATTCCCAACCAGGTCTACTATCCCCAGCTATAGTGCTACCCAACCACACGCCTTACCACAAGTTGTATCCATAAAAACTGGCTAAAGAACAGAAGCACTATCCATACTGAAGTCATATCATCATAAGTCATTTTTGATGATACCATAGCAATCTAAACATCTAAAAAGCTTTCAGGGAATTCAGGTATTAAGAAAAAACACTAGTAACAAGTAGTACTGAGCATGGGGCATTACATCTTGCATAAACTTTTTGCAGACAGGACGTATTTCCTTGCTGAGTGTTGCAGAAAACATCATAACTTGCTTATCATGGGGTGTCATCTTGAAAATAGCTTGCACATCTTTCCTCATGCCTGTAGAATTCATGCAGGAAACAAAGAAAACTAAATTAAAATCAAAGGAAGTCCAAATGTATGATGCAAGTTATAAGAATGATTGTTTGCAAATTCAACATACCCAGAGATTCTAGCATCTTATCACATTCATCTAAAATGAAATGCCTGACATTCTTCAAAGAAAGGTCCTTATCCCTTGCCAATCCAAGTATTCTTCCAGGTGTACCAACAACAATACTGGGGCATTCATTCTTCAATAGATCCTTGTGAACTTTAATGTTGACGCCACCATAAAAGACAGCAACCTTCAGTTCGGGTAGGTAGGTACTAAACCTTTCAAATTCGTTGCATATCTACATAAAAGATATTACACAGATATCTTAAATCAGAAGCCAATCAAATAGTAAGTTCCATAATATTGCAAGTGCTAAGCCCTAAATAAATACCTGGTATGCTAATTCCCTTGTATGACACAAGACAAGTGCGGAAACTTGTCCTGCAACAGGGTCAATCTGCTGCAGGGTAGATAGAACAAAGACAGCAGTTTTTCCCATTCCAGATTTAGCTTGACAAATCACATCCATTCCAAGTATAGCTTGAGGTATGCACTCATGTTGCACTGGTGGCAAACCAAAGAAAATAGAGGTCCAACGAACCGGTGGTAAGTAAAACAAACCTTTGAGAGATTTACCAAAGCATTACAGTTCTCCAAATGAACATGATAAAAATATTACCTGTAAAATAAAAATTGAAAACACACAAGTTTACTATATTAGTGATTTTATAAACAGAATCAGCACAAAATATAAGATCTCTTTGTAAGAAGGATAACTAAAAACAGTTAAGCACATGTGTTTCTAAGAGAAACATTGAAATGAAACCGTGACAACATAGGTGTTTTATTTATATTAAGAAAAATAATAATACAATAAATAGAAGAAAACTATCCTCTAATAATAAAAATATGATACAAAAAATAAAACAAAAATGTTCCCAATAATACATATATAATCTAGATGTTTTGATTATATAGGATCAACTTCTTGTTTCTATAATTATAACACTTCCCTTCAAGTTAGAGCATATAAGTCACATCGTCCAGCTTGCTGCAAATATAATCAATCCTAGGTTCTCATAGAGACTTGGTGAATATGTGAGTCAACTGCTGATGAGGTCTCCAGATTCCAGTTTTTCACTTATATAAAATGACAATTCATCTTAATATGTTTGGTCGTCTCATGAAAGACAGGATTAGAATAGATGTGTAATGTTTATGGTTGTGACATACAAGGTACATTTGGGAAATTTCTTCAAACTTAAACTCTTTGAGGAGTTTGTTTAGCCATATGATCTCACAAGTGACTAATGACATTGTCCCGTATTGCATTTTTGCACTTGATCTTGCCACAACATTTTGTGTTTTACCTTTCCACATTATTAAATTACCTCCAACAAAAACATAATATCTTGAGATGGAGCATCTATCGCTTGGAGCCTTCCCAATCATCGTCAAAATATCCAACAATTTGACTATTTCCCTTATCTTCATAAATGAAGTCTTTACTAGGAGCATTCTTAATATAGTTTAGGATCCGTATGATTGTATCCTAATGGTTTTGACTTACTACACTCACTGCAAAGGTGATATTAGGACAAGTCACAGTGAGGTAATTTAGTTTACCAGCTAACCTTTTGGGGATCAGAATTCGGTTCTCCTAGGTCATGTACAAGTTTGACAATTGAATCCATTAGGGTGTCGATATGACCAAACCATCCTTGGATTGTACCGCTTCTATAACAAGGAAATACCTTAGGTCTCCAAAATCTTTTGCCTAGAACTTTTGGGTAAGATATTGTTTTAGTTGTATAATACCCTTTTATCGCTATTTGTAATAACAATGTCATCTACATATACAAAGAGATAGATACATCCTTGGGAAGAATGACGATAAAAAAGAAAACATCTAAACCATGAATAAGGTGATTGCTTGAAGCCATATAGGGTCTTGTGGAGATGACATATTGTTGTATATAAGTTATTATTACTATAAAGTATCCAAATATCTACATAGAAATTAAAATAAAATATCCTTAGAATCTTCACATTCATCATCCATGTTGGTATAAAAGCTCCGGATCTTGGGGCCTCTATTCCCACACTACCAAAGCTACTGTCATCGTCAATGGTCCTTCCAAACAATGGTGGGACAAAAAGTTTGCGTTTTTAGCTCAATGGTTGAGGAAGAATTTACTTCTAAATGAACTTCAAAATATGGTGGGTCCCTACTGGTTTGATGGCCGAAATTATTTGTAGTAGAGCCAATACATGCAGAGGATTGTAAAAGGATGGTCAAGATCAAACCACATCGATGGTTGAGGAGTGAGATCAAATGACTATTTTTGAGATTTGAGATACTGAAGATTTCGTGATCATGACCTAGAAGTGGCATTCCATGGTTTTGGAGATAAGTCAAAATTATATGTTTTATTCCTTTGCTAAAGAAATTTGGGATGACTTAAATAACAAATTTTCTTTGAAAAAGGATTTTGCTGCTTGTTATGACAATGAAAGCAACAGGGTGTTTAATACCCCAAACAAGTCCCTCTCTTTGTTTATCTCTTTGTATATAAGAATTTTGGGTTGTGGATAAAACTAGATCAGTACTAAAATTTGAAGATGTGCAAAACATATGTCGCCACACATGCTAAAGTTGTTGAAAGAGAAAGAATCTTAAAATTCCCACATGGGCTAAACCAAGAATATGACCCAATCAAGGTACAAATCTTAAGGAGAGAAAAATTGCTTCCTCTGTCAGAAGTGTTCTTCATTGTCCAGGGAGAAGAAAATTTGAGGGTTGTCATGCTTAATGGAGTAACCTCCAACACAAGTTATACCATGACAACATGAAAGGGGTCTTCAAGGAAACAAACAATGGATGTAAGCTCTCTAGAAAAGGCAACCACAGAGAATAATGCTCATATGGTAAAAGATTTGAGCATAATAAGGAAATGTGCTTCAAATTTCATGGGAGAGATAATGTACTAGAGTACATGGGAGGCGAGAAAGGGACCTCACAGAAAGGGGCAGGCAATACTACCTAAAACATGAAGAAATAGATCAACCTAGTGCTCCTCTTCAACTAGATCTTGACATGAAAGCCTATAAGGAGGAACTTGATCGTCTAAGAACAATGCTTGAATCAATGCATGAGTCCTCTAGATCATGTACCATATCCATAAAAGGTAAGATTTCATTCAATTTAGTTGGGCATAAGTCTCAAGGTGTTTGTATTATTAATTTAGACCGAACAAATTACATGAATGAATCTAGTTTTTTAATTCATGTGGATCCAGGAATATAATGTTAGAATCATTTATTGAATTAAATAGTGTTTTATATCTCCCAAAACCGGTCAATAGTCTTATTTTTTGTATTGTGTCTTTCAAGAACTTGCCACCAAAAAGACAATTTTAACTACTAAGGTGCAGAGTGCGTTGTATGTGTTAGAGTCCAAGGACTCAAACAAAACAAGGGTAAACCAACAAGTAACAACAAAAACATGAGCAAATTCCCAAATATGGCTTCATCATAGAAGACTTGACATTCCTCATTCAATCTTATCAAATCATTGTTCCTTTGTCTGTTTACTAGGGAGTCTGGTGGGTCTTTCAATTAGGATATTTGTCAATTGCCAAAGCACACTTTGCATCTTATCCAAGTAGCAATAAAAATGTAATTTCCCTTTTGACTTAATTCACTCTTATGTTTTGGGACCTATTTTAAAATCTATCTTCGAAGTAAAATGGTTTGTTACTTTTATTGATGATTGTACTTTATGTCACATGGAAATATGTTATGAAAAGTAAGACACAAGTATTCCAAACCTTTTGTTATTTTTTTTTTTGTCTTGTCAAAAATCAATTTGAAAAAACATCAAAAGAATTAGGTATGATAATGGTACTAAATATGTAAATCATGAATTTTCCAAATTTTTGCCCCTTCATACCCAAATGTATTGAAATAGAGTACTTTTTATTGCATTTTTTTGCGTGGTATATACCCACAAGTATTGAACACGTACATACATGGTACATGTTCAAATTAACTTTAGGAGCACTTGTGCTACAAAAGAAATCATTAATTGATCCGAAATCAGCACATGACATGCAATCAAGTTTTATCAACTCTTCATAAACTAACAAATTTGTAATATGGAGATTGACCAAAGATGACCATGATGGTTTGGGGCCATGTGATAATTTATTGTGCTTCAAAGGTCAAAGAAATTTGTTTTAGACCAAACAATAGTGGACACAAGACAATTTGGGTCAGGTTTGGGAAAATTTGGATCCAAATCATGAATGATTGTGTATAAGTTTGGTCACCTTTGCTCATTTAGAATCATGTTGGATTGGACGGAGTGTTCAGGTGACATCTTTTGAAAAAATAAAAACTGAAAAATGGGGGGAAACTAGGGAAAAAACAAAAAAGGAAAAAAAAACTAACAATTGTGAAAATTTAATGAAAATAAATATTCACTCCCAAAACTTGATTTAGATAAATAAATAAATCAAATATTAGTAGTCATTAAATATAAAGTTTTTATGATTGGGTCAGGTCTATCCGGTTGCAAAATGTTCCAAAACTGATATATGATCCAATTGGTTGGGGGTCAACCCAACCCATGATCACCCCTAACAAAAAACTAAAAGTTTTTAAAAACAATGATTGAAACCCATAACTATTCTGTGTTCCTAAATCATCAGAGTAACTCCAATAATAGTTATTATAAATAATTATGTAGGCAATTTACCTTCAGAAGGGTGCTCAAATCCAGAGTCCACAATAGCCCGAAGAAGCTCTGGCTTCAGCAAAAAGTCTCTGAATCCTGAACTATGAATTCCAACATAACCCCTGCCAAAAACCAAAAACAGAAAAAGGGCATTCAACATCAGAAATCTCATAAAAAAACAACACAGACACCATTTGCACTCCACCCAACATCCCCCAAGGCCAGATCATCAACCCATTTCAAGTAAAAACTAAAAAACAAACTTCATTTGGAAATACTCTCGTACCGTTTAACCCCATAATGAGCAAAGCAATTCTAACCCCCCCAAGAAATGCAAAAATTAAATGTAAAAAATATCTTATATCATATACATATACCAAAACACTTCAAAATTAACATGCGAACATTTCCATGCAAGAACCATATAACTAACTCACTTCTTTACAGCTTCACCGTTGACTTTATTAGCACCTTCAGGCTCCTTCTCTTCTTCGTCCTCATAGTCAAGAAGGTCCTCCTCGTACGCTTCAGTCTTTGTATCCCCCATTACTACAATTTACAATATCATTATTAATTCAATTGCAACCACTGTTTCAAACAAACAAATACTCCAAAAAGAAACCGAAGAAAGAACGGAAAAGAATCAAAACTAGGGTTTAGGCGCGTAAACGGAGTAAGAAAGAGTGAGTGTTAGGGTTTTGAAGAGTGTACCTGTTTGTAGAAGCGTTCGGAGGAGGCAGTGGAAGGGGTTGAAGGGTTTCTGAAAAGGAAAATTTCTTAGCACAGAATCAAAAAAAATTGGGGTAAAAAGGGAGTGAGAGTGATGAAAACTTGGTCATTTAGGATAATAATTATATATAATAACACTGCAAGTGTGAAAAAATAATTAAAAAAAACAAAATTATATTTTCGTAACTATTTGAAAAAAAAAACAGACTTTCATAATTAGGGTGAAGAAATAAACTGAACCCAATAAATACTAATAGCAATAATAAGAATAATTTTCTATAATAATTAGTACAGAGATTAATTTGTGTGGTTATTTCTTTTTACATTTTTTTTACTACTTTATCGTTAATATTTTCATTTTTACTAATTGTGTAACTGAATTTTTATTTACGTATTTTTTACTATTTTACTTTTTGATAATTTGTTTTTCTCTCTCTCTCTCTTGAATGTATCAATTACCAAATAAGAATATTTTTACCATATTTTTTAAATATTAAATGAAATAAAAAAATAAAATTGTGAAATTAACTCTATTAAGAGAAAGAGAAAAATAGGAAAAAAACGTGTAATTATTTCTAAAAAAATAAGATAAAAGTTCATAAAAAATAGAAAATAAAATTATATATTTTTATTATTACTTTTTATTATTATAAAAAATTGTAGACACACGATTGCATCGACGTTTCCAATAATAATAATAATAATAATAAGTAAATTGAACTCTAATAATATATAATTTATAACAATATATTCAACTCTAATAAATATATATAATTATAATTATATATGACAGAAATTCTCCAATTTATAATATATAAAAAAAAATTCAAATTTATTTTTAATTATGATTATTTTCTTCACTATATATTTACAGCTGCACCATTCAACTCTTCTTTTTTCGATATCTCATACATTATAAATATTAATTTCTTATATCATTTCTATCTATTCAATTTCTTTTTGTAATAGAGAAACAAATTAAAATATATTTTAAAGAAGTTAATTTTTCTATCTTTTTAATTACAATATGTAATAATGACTTTGATTATTTTTTAAAATTTTAAAAAAAGAATATGAGTACCTGGATACAATTGTGTCTGGATTTTTGTTAGTCAATATAAATGTATAAAGATCATTCTTCTATATAAAAATTATTTCCTTATTTTACTTTTAATAATATTTTATAATGAAAGATTTGATGAGAGGAAAGAAGGGAAGGAAAACCATTACTTCTATTTTTTACTATATCAAATAACATTGAATGAAAATATTTAATTATATATTATTATAGATGTTATAAATAAAGTTATATAAAATAAAAATAATATATGTAGTATATTTAAAATTAAAATTAATTTAAATATTTAAATTTTAAGTTATTAAAATAAGATAGTATGATAAAAACGTAAAAAAATATTTAGTAATAATAATTCTAAGTGAGTGTGTTAGAGATGGAAAGTTTTTTATAGATATCAAGGCTTTTCATATTTATGCTTTTACAAATTAGGTTAATGTCGGTATCAATTTTGAAAATGGCATTTTTGAAAAATCAAAATTTTGCTAAAAATGAATTAAAAAAACATTGTATTTGTCATTGCATTTGATTTCATTATTAATTAGATTCATTTTTCATGTCCTAATGTTTTCTGTTAGAATGAATTTAATTTACATATCAATTTAGGAATGGATTGTCACTATTAATAAAATGGTATTTTTGAAAAGTCACTTTTTACATAAATGAATTTAAAATGGCATTTTCAAAATGTTGATTTGATTTTTAATTATGTTTTTTTAATATTTTTATTCACTTTCAATCTTTTAATTTAGTTTTTACCAAACAAATAAAACTTAGAGGCCTATGAAGGCTTCTTCTTCCTAAGTTTTTACCCCTGCGTTTTTCTTCTTGCACCCCATAATTTTTTAAATCTCGAAACTGGCCTTGACCTTTTATTTGAAAAAGGCACTGTGGTTATTGGAAATCGGAATCTGGGAGTGTGCTACGAATTCATCAATTCAGAACTGAATCATTTTTTTTCTAGATGAGAGGGTGTTCTGGAAGCAAATTTTGCATAAATTATTGATTTCCAGATTGTTGAACTCAGAAGCCTAATTCTGTTACAGATTGATGGATCTGGAATGTTTTTTTTTTAATTATGGATTTTTTATTATAGAATGCATATTTCTGTTATGGATTGGTGGATCCGGAATGCTTTTTTTTACTGATGAATTTTTGAATGTGAAATGTATATTTTGAATTACGGATTGGTGGATCCAAAAAAATTTCAAGTTTGATCTTTGCATAATATTGTGGGGATGCAGGAAGAAAAATGTAATGGTGTAGAAAGAAACTGCCATATTGAAAGGATTAGCTTGGCCTCAGCATCTTTTGAATATCTTCTGTTTAATAATTTATCATTATTTATAATATTATGTGATAAAATAAAATATTAAATTTTAATGCATAAAATATTCAGTAAAATAAATTATAAATAAAAAAATTGTTATTTTTGTATTGTTATATAAAGTATATATGGTTTGGTAACTTCAGAAATGGAAAATCGATTTTAGGATTGGGATTTTCATCTAATTAAAAATACATTTTTTTAAAGGTTGAGTTATGATCTTAATCTGAAAAATTTAAGGAAAACCTTATTTTTTATTTTTTTTTTTAAATATCATTTCAATCTTTTAAAATTTAATATATATATATATATATAGTTTTATTATAAGATCAAATGGTACAATAAATTATTAATATTGTATTTTTATAGTTACTAACTATAATTGTGGTGGATTAATTATTTCACAATCAAAATTTTAATTTGGTGTCTCAATTAGTAAAAATCAAAATGTTATTAAGTTGCCTCACTTTATTCTAATAAATAATATGTGTGTGCATATTTTTAAGTTTATGATATTAGTATTTTTATGATTTATTTGAAAACGGATACAACATTTCTCAATTTTAAATTATATATATATATATATATATTATTTTACCATAAGTCAAGTTGTCATCACCAAACTTTTGATGGAATACAACACCAAAAACTTCAAAGAATTTTCTTATATAAAATTAGTAAAATAACTAAAGTTTGGTTTAACTTAAGAAAACTCTACCTTATTCATTCAAGCAAAAGATTAATATTTGTGAGTTAGATATTTAAATGTGTTATTATCCTAGAAAAAATCTTTCACAAATCTTCAATAATATATAAATAAACTAACAAAAACTCATGTTAATTTTAAAAAATAACATCGCAAAATAATGAGAAAACATCTTAATGTATTTTATTATTTGATGAATTTTATTACTTAATAGTCATGGTTGAAGCTAATATTTTTCCATGAATCTAGACATTTGAGTTTGTAGCAAAAGGGTTGCAGAAGATTGAGGATAATATACATGAAATACGTGAGTCTCTTCCTTTGCTTCCACAACTTCCACCTCTTTTACCCCTTTTTTCTTCAAAAACTCCTCATACATCACTCCCCTTTCCTTCAAGAAATCTTGACCAGCAACATAAACCTCAGTTGGTGGAAATTCATGCCAAACATTGTTAGATAGGTCATGTTTTTCAAAGTTGCAACCATAGTAGTCACGGTTTAAGCCTTCAGGAATACTTAGCTTCCAAAACATGTCATTCATGGTCACATCCTCTATGCTTTCATCAAGCATCTCTTTCACTGTTCTCTTCTCACTACCAAAATAGGGATGTATTGGCATCAACCCTTTGATTCTCAAAGGACATGCATTGCTTTGAATTGCCTTCACAGCAACATGGTGTGCAATGTTGCCTCCAGCACTGTCTCCTGAGAGAAACACTCTAGTTATGTCAGCTTGTTGCAGTAAAGGTTCATAACCAACTTCATCACTGAGCCATTCAAGTGAGGTGTAACAATCTTCATAAGCAACAGGGAGGCGATGTTCTGGAGCCAAACGGTAGTCAACAGAAAGGATAATGGATTGAGATGTGACACAGAGGTCACCAAGAAAGGCATGGTAACCAAGCCATGTGGTGGATCCAATGCAAAAGCCACCACCATGGAAGTAAACCAAGAGAGGAAGTTTCTTTGAGGATGTTGGAAAGCGAGGAAGGAAGATTCTTCCTGTGATAGGCTTTGATGAGTCTATGATCACATCCTTTGATTTGTATCCATTGGTTGATTCTAAGGAGGCTGAGACAGTTTCAGGGTCAAAGCGTTTCACAGAACCATTTGAGAAAACTTGAAGAAAGTTTGGTGCTTCTGCTATTAAAGACATGTTAGTTGAGATGAAAGTTCTATCTAAAGTTGAAATTTTATACATAAGCTAAAAGAATTGAAATAGTGTATGTATTTTACATTCATACATTTTTTGTGCTTGCATTATTAGGTATCCAATACAAAGTGTATTTTGTTTGTTTGGTCATTTACATCACATTGTTGTATTTGTTGTTAAGAGGTTATACATGCATGCTTTGTTGATTCCAATATGAAAAAAAATGGCATTTACAATATTGACCAACATATGATTTATCTTATTTTATGGAAATTGGATTGTGTATTAGTTGTTAAAAGTTTGCTTTAGATAAAAAAATATATATGTTGAAAATATCTTTATAGAAAGTAATTGACTCAATAATGTTTATGGTAACACTTTTTTTTTCAAGAAATGAGATTTTAACTTCACTATTTTTTATTACAATAATGTTGAAAGAAATATATTATGCAGCTGCAACATTTTAAGAAATGAGGATAGCTCTAAAACTTATTTTAGCTTGGTGAGTTTTTTTAAAGTTATGTTTGTTAATTTCTCTTATTTTTAATTAGATTAGTTTTAAAAAAATTATTTGAATTACATAAATTATTTCAAGAAATGTTAGTTTCACAATTTTTTGGAATAAAGATATGGTAATAATAAATGTGCTGGTAGATTATATAAAAGATTATGCACAATTAACATTATTCTCCATCCAATGTTATTGCTAGATGTTAAGACAATAATATATTTACTATTTATTTTCCTTACCAAAATAGTTATATATATTTGTTATTTATTTTTCATACAAAGACAATTATTTTTTATATATTTAAACAGCTTAATAATCTTTAAGGAACAAATTAACATTTTACTTTTTTATTTAAATTTTGAAAATATAAAAAAAATATATAGTTTTAATTTACTATAGAACATAATACATTTTCTAAATAAAAATTAAAAATGTGTTAATATCAACCAAGTAAGTCTTTATGCTAGATTTTAGGATGCATATTGGACTCAAAATCATTATATTTAACTTCATTATCACATTTTCAATGCAATACTCATTTATTATGTTTACAAAATGGCAAGCAACCACATGTGAGATGAAAACACGTACTATAAAGCAAAACATATTGTAGGTGATAATATTGTTTAGGTGAAAATGAGGTACTTTGAGCAAGAAATGTTATTGTTTGGTGTGTGTTAGGACTCACTTAGCAACATAAAGTATTTTTGCTCAAGGCACGATACAACACACTTAAGTGAATGACTCAGATTTGGTCACTTAGAATGAACAAATAACGCTTAAGCGACTATGTTGGATAATGTCGCTTACAATGAGTATAACATCACTTAAGAGTGGTAGAATGGTCGCTTAAGCGTAGTATGATGTTCACTTAAGCGTTGCTTAGTTATTTAAGCTTGTTAATTTTTTCATTTAAGCATAGTGATGTTCATTTTTTATGAAGATGAGTGACTGAGTGAAAAATTCAACTGAGTGAAAAATTCAACATAAATTGTGTCTTCTGTTCTCTAAAGAAACATAACTCTTCTCTTTCAACAACTAACATGTCCTTCAATGTCTTATTTTCTTAAGATAAGTTGGTCATAATACGTCTCATTGATTAAAAGTCACATAATGTGATTACATTTGAAGAAATTAAAGAAGAATAAGAGATTTGAATTTTAACCCGTAGATCCTAGGCTATAAAGTTGTCATCTTTTGTTGAATCCTATGACAACATCGAAAAATATGTTATCATTAGATGGACAGCTAGACACACTATCCTCCAATATATCCTGAGAGAAGTCTTTGTCAACAATAAGCTTTTAATAGTCATCTTGAAAAAATAATCAAAGTGAGATTCAATATTAAATGATGTATAAATGTTCATATGAAGTAATGTATTAAGAAATTGAAGTGGTAAAATAATTACCCAAATCAAAACAATTTTTCGAGCCTTAGACAACACTCATGCATCGATTTTAGTAGTCTTATGGTTCTTTTAAAAAATATTTCAACAAGTTGGAGTGATGTTTGTATTTTGTTTCTAAAATTAAATAGAAGAAATTAGTTGCATTTATAAACAAAATGAAAATAAAAGTAAATTATGTTACATACCAGTCTCTTGAAAAGCTTTGATGCAAGGATTAATCCTCCTATATGAAATGAACTATTAGAAGAATTTTTATTATAAGCATTAGTTTTCATCGTATTTTGTCAATCTTGGTTGCTTCATTTCTATTGTAAGTACTGCCTCATTGCATCGGGAATCCAAGCACACATATCAATATCCCGCAAAAATTTATACATAACATTTAAAAAGCCTTCAAATGTCTTATGTTCATATGTTCTTCGAATTTGTTCATCATGAACAAGCAACCACTTATATTTTCTATACATTACAAATATCGAACATTGTTAATATATACACATTATTGTTACATGAAGATAAGGTTAATAAAAAAAATATGAATATATCGAGAACTCCTCAAACCACATCATCACCACATTTGGGTCTGAGCTCTTAACCTCTCAACAAGTCTTCAAACTCTTTCAAATTTCCCTTTTATTATCTAGGAAATCTTATGTGTGGACTAAATAAATGAATCAAACAAGGACAATGAGACAACACAAACAAGTTATACAAGATTGAAATAAATATAAAAAAGTGATTTTTCCTTAAAATATGTAATTGCTTACATATTTTTTAGATCTAGGTGAATCCATTTACGCCCATCACTGTCAATAGTACCAACAAGGATATGGTCATATTGGTATGATGTTGGTAAATGAGTCTCAGTAGATGCAATATGCAAACTAGGTAGTGTGTGATGTGGGGGTTGCCTTATAGGCTTTGGGTGGGGGCTAGATTGATAACTGTCGTTTTGCTGTCAAATTAATATGATTCTAGCGTAGACTTGTCTAACACTAGAGAGATAATAGTATAATTGTGGACAAATGTCCCCAAGTCGTCTCCCAACGAATCCAATAGTAAAATCA